>ERZ794982.20-NODE-20-length-176062-cov-15.514809_pt1 | contig 176062 bp, 192 predicted proteins | sample MGYA00433071_ERZ794982 | MGnify/ENA primary metagenome ERZ794982 (study PRJEB30140, sample SAMN00862574) | bioreactor metagenome | study: EMG produced TPA metagenomics assembly of the Bioreactor inoculated with sediment Metagenome (bioreactor metagenome)...
GAACTACTTCAAGGCAACAGGATGTGTTACAGCATAATCGCCCGATGCTCTAAGCGCCAAAAGAATGATGCCGCTGATGCCGAAGCAATCTGCGAAGCAGCCCTGCGCCCGACAATGCGCTTTGTCGCACCCAAGACGACCGATCAACAATCAAGCTCCATTCTGTTTCGTACGCGCGAACAATTCGTGAATCAGCGTACGGAGTTGATCAACGCCCTACGTGCTCACTTATATGAATTCGGTCAGATTGTCCCAAAAGGCATCCGGTATCTCCGGCAATTATCCGCGATTGTGCAAGATGAGAATACGGATGTGCCGGATATGGTTAGGGATATTGGCAAGCGCCTTTTGTCACAAATCAAGCAACTGACAAGACGACGTCCACCCACTCCCCCATCGGTTCGAAGTGGCTCTTGGGATCGCCACAGACATGGCAGATCCAGTCATCGGGAAGATCCTCAAAGGCAACACCTGGCGGAATGGGATTATCCTCATCATTTATATTCATATCGCCCACCGAAGGATCATAGATGTAAGGATCACAATCGTGATTGGTGCAGGACCATTTTTCCAGCTTGATGACTTTGGTATTCGGCTCAGCTTGCACACCACGCTCACCGAAAGCTGCAAAAATACCAGCAAAGATCAACGCCAAAATATCACGTCGGTCTGTCATTTTCGGTTTGGCCATGGTCAGGTTCCAGTACCGAATTGATCCATATTCATTGGGCATAAGCTCAAAAGGAACTGGCCGGGCAACCCAAGGGACCCGGCCAGCAAGCTTGTTCCACCTGAAGGGCGATTTAGCCTACAAGACCGCCATCCTCACGGGTGACAGCAATGATTGCAGAGCGAGGAACGCTATCACCGCCTTCTGGCCAATGACTGTCGCCACGCTCGCCAGGATGCTGAATACCCACCAGCATGGTGCGGCGATCAGCGGTCCAGGACAGGCCGGTTACTTCGCACTGTTTTGGGCCAACCAGAAAGCGGCGGATCTCTCCGGTAACAGGATCACCGGCCAGCATCTGATTGTTGCCTTGTCCGGCAAAATCCTTCTCATTGGAATAATTGCCATCCGTCTGAATCCAGAGCAGGCCGTTGGAGTCAAATTTCAAACCATCCGGAGAATTGAACATGTTATCCGGATTGACATTGTCAGATCCGGCACGATCATCTTCATGGACAGTCGGGTTACCAGCAATCACGAAAAGATCCCATGCAAAGCCTTTGGCAGTATGGTCACCAGCATTTGGTTTCCATCGCAAGATCTGACCATATTTGTTGGCTTCACGCGGGTTCGGACCACCAACCGGCGTCAAATCACCACCTTTGTTCGGCTTGATGCCACGGTTCTTGTTATTGGTCAGAGCACAGTAAACTTCATCCGCTTTGGGGTTGGCTGCAACCCATTCAGGACGATCCATGGTGGTGGCGCCGACCTTGGATCCAGCGATACGCGCATGGATGCAGATTTCCGCCTGGCTGGCCATGCCGGTGGTCTCAGGATTGAGCTCAAGCCATTCGCCAGCACCATTGTCATGGAATTTGGCAACATAAAGAGATCCTTCACTCAGAAGAGTATCGGTTTCCCCACCCGGCGCATAGACACCTTTGGAGACAAAGCGATACAGAAACTCGCCACGCTCATCATCCCCCATATAGACAACAACACGGCCATCCTTGTTGACCACACATTCTGCATTTTCATGCTTGAAGCGGCCCAGAGCCGTGCGTTTTTTCGGTGTCGAATTGGGATCGCGAGGATCTATTTCCACGACATAACCGGCACGATTGGGTTCTTGCGGATGCTTGGCAACATCGAAGCGCTCGTCGATTGCTGCCCAGCCATATCCCCAGTCCTTCTTACCGATGCCATAGCGCTTCAACTCGGATGACAATTCAACGCTCTCATCACTCGAGGAAAAGTAGCCGTTGAAGTTCTCTTCGCATGCCAGATAGGTGCCCCAAGGAGTTTTACCGTTGCCGCAATTGTTCCATGTCCCCAGTGATCTGGTTCCGGTCGGGTCCGCAGCCGTTTTCAGCAGATCGTGCCCGGCAGCAGGCCCGGTAAGCTCCATTTCGCTGTCCGGAGTGATACGACGGTTATAAGGGCTGTCTTTCACCAGACTCCAGCTTCCATCCTTGAATGCAATCTCCACGACAGAGAGGCCATGGGCATTCTTACCCTTGGCAATATCATCATCATTGGCGGCTTTTCCCTCTTCGCGATTGCCCCAGATGATTTTGCGATTGGTATATTCGTTATTGACCACCAAAAGCGTTTTATCACCATGAGAAAAGACATCCATGCCATCGGTATTGTCACCAAATGCACGTGCCTGGGACTTGGCCGTACCACGTGTGGCAGGGTCAAACTCGGCAGCGTCGGACCAGAGCGGATCACCCCAGCGCACCAGCACCTCGGCTTTATAACCTTTGGGCACTGTGATGGCATCATCGCTGTTGGCAGCAATGGCCTCAAAGGCGAACCGGTCGGTCGCAGCCTTAGCACTGGTAGACAAAAAAGTGCTGTTCAGCATGGCAAAACTGCCGAATGCCAAAGTGCCACCGAGAAATCCACGGCGACTGATGGAAGCCTCGACAACCCGGTCAAAATCGGTTTCGTCAGGACGTGGATTTACAATCTCATCAAAATCGTCAAAGCTGACTTCGGTTTCATGGTTGGAAGACATGGATATACCTTTGAGTTCTGGTCTACTGTTCGAGCCTCTTTGTCTGTAAAACGAAATCTGAGATATGGTCGGCAATAGCTGCGATCCCGCACATGACCAATGGTCATTCTTTCTCGCCATGCATCGGGATTTGTTTGGTCCTGACTATATCTGAAGAAACAACGCTTTTCAGACTAGTGATATGAATCGATAAACCCGTTACGTTGCAGCCTTGTGACAGCCTGCCCTATTTGGCCAGACCATATAAATGACGCTTCAGTATTTGCTGACACAACAAGAAGACTATACCAAAACAAGTGGTAACCGTTGCCAGTTCACCACAGCAAGTCAGCTTTCTCGCTCGCCGCCAGCCGCGCTTCGGCGCGAGCATCGTGATCAACCTCAGGTCCAAAGAGAGTTTTTTCGATGACAATGGACTCCCAATTGCTTATCCCAATAAAGCGAAACCACATCTCCATATAGGGCTTTTGGAAGTCGAAATTACGCGCTGGTGTCAGGGAATCTGTGTCAAAGTTAAGGCCACGCGCATAAATAGCTGTGACTTTCTTTTTTCCCAACAACCCCTCCAGTCCATCTTCCGTCACCGAAAACAGAATATCCTTTTGAGAGATCACATCAATCAGGTGCTTGAGTTTATATGGTATTCCAAAATTCCAAAGAGGAATGGAAAACACAATATGATCTGACCAAAAAAATGACGCAGCCAGTTCCTGAATTTTCTCCCAGGCATCTTTCTGAGCAAGCGAAAGTTCTACACCGCTTAATGCTGCATATTTCGCGTCCATGATATGTCCAGTGAAGTCCGGTAGCTCCATATTCCATACATCAAGCTTCCGAACCTCGGTGTCCGGGTGTTTCTTCTTTATTTGCTCAATGTGAGCAGTTGCGACTTCGATACTGGCTGAACGTTCCTTTCTTGGAGACGCTTCGACATATAAAATTTTTGGCAATGGATTTTCCCTTCATGGACTGATCTGGTTCACAAGCGGCGGAGTACATCTCCGCCTGGGCTACCGGAGCTTCCGATTGGCTGGCTTGAATTCAGGCCAGGGCCGCTACCACGATTTCAAAAAATCAAGAGCTGTCGGATCTGGTTTCTGATTGCTGGTAAACGACGGTTTCGCCACAGAAGAGATTGTCACTGATTTATTGACAAATAAAACGAATTATTTTACTTCAATTCAGAAAGAAAATCACTGAATAAGGTTTTATGTTTAATTCTCAACTCCTTCGTAGTCTCGTTCATGTGGTTGAGGCAGGAAGCATCACAAAGGCCGCAGAGCGACTTAACCTCACGCAGTCAGCTGTCAGCGCCCAAATTCAAAGATTGGAAGAGCAGGCAAATTTTGTAATTCTGGAGCGAACAACCAGAACACAGAAGCTGACGGTGAAAGGAGAGATTTTGCTCGGCTATGCGAAGCAAATCGTTGCCTTGCATGAACAGGCCATGCTTCGCCTCGGCTCCTCAGATGATCTTTCTGGATGTATCAAACTTGGCTGCTCCGAAGGTTTTGTTGCCAATTGGTTGTTGCCAATCGTTTCATCGTTCAATTCAGAGCATCCGGATGTAACCATTCAAGTTCAACTGGGCTTGACCACAGACCTGCTCCCGGAGGCGCAGGAAGGTGGGATTGACATCGTTGTTGGTCCGACTTGCAAGAGAATTGAAGGTGCCGAACATTTATGGAGCGAGCCGCTTATTTGGGCGTTTGCGAGCCAGCGGGAACCTGATTGGAGCAAGCCTTTGCCAATTGCAGTTTTTCCTGAGCCGTGCCCGTATAGAGAAGTTGCTATTGCCAGTCTTGATAAGAGAGGCACGAACTGGCAACTTTCATGCACCAGTCCAAGTTTGGCGGGGGTTCAGTCTGCTGCTCTTGCAGGACTGGGCGTTACGCCGCTAACCTTGTCAAGCCTCACCAAGGGTCTGGCACCTCTTCCTCAGAATTCGCTCTTGCCTTCCTTGCCAGAGGCCCATTTTGCAATCGTCCCATCTTCAAGAAATCTGAGTAGATCTGCCAGGGCGCTTGTGAAAATCATAAGAGACTCTGCCTATGGCTTGAAATTTAACTCTCAATAATCCGGTTTCACTTTCGACATCAGATCGATGTTTCTGTTTGTCCTGATCCTCTATCAGTTTTGGAAGACTTCAAGGTCCAAAATTCAGGGATAGTCACATGGACACCGGCACATGCAGATCGAACCTTGTTCCCTTGCCGGAAACTGAGTGCACATCCAGCTTCAGACCGTGTTGCTTGGCAAGGTCGAAGCAGACGGCAAGGCCAAGGCCATGGCCGTCCGAACCGGCACCTTTGCGGTAGGCTTGTCGAAATGCCAGTCGCTGCGCCTTGCTCATGCCTGGTCCTGTATCCCATACCTGAATGATTGCATGATGATCCCGCCGCCGCACACCAAACAGCACGCGCCCGGTCAATGTATGTTTCACGGCATTTGAGACCAGATTGCTGACAATACGCATGATGGCAAGAGCAGGCACCTGTGTCGTCAGGGAAGAGGCCACCATATGCAGAGCAAGCCCTTTCGAGATGGCCTCTTCATGGAACATCTGCAGAATTGTTCCCAATACCAGCGAAAGCTCATAAGCTTCCTCGACTTTGTCGGGATCGCCCTCATCAGCAAAACTCTGCTCATGTTCGCCATCTTCAGGCATGTCGGGCGTGGTCTGTTTCAGATAGTCGGAAGAGAGTTGCTCCATATAGTCGAATGCTTCTCGCATCCGACTGCGCAGCTCAGGGGCGGCCTCTGCCGAAATACTGTCAAAGCTCATGCGCAATGAGGCAATGGGCTGCTTCAAATCATGGGACGCAGTTGCAAGCTGCCTTTGACGCAGGGATGCCAGTTCACGCGCGCGGGAATAATTCTGCTCCGCTTCCAGCAATTCCTGACTGCGCCTTGCCTCTTCCTGCAGGGCTGCAATCTGCGCTTTCACCGCCTTTGCATGATTGCGGCGCAGGCTCATCATATGCACTGTCAGACTGGTCATTGTCGCAAGCAACATGGCGGCAAAGGCAGCTTTCACCGCATCTGGCAGCAGCACGGAATTGTTCGCCCATCCCATCACCGCAAAAGCCAGCACGCCAATGACGCAAACAATGGAAATGGCTGCAACAATCATGGAACTGATCTGCACATCGCCTTCATTCCTGCGCCACACATTGCTGGCCATGAAGGTTGTGACGGGAACCAGACCAAGCAAGATATAGGCGGCCAGAGCGGTATAGGGACCGGGCGAATAGAGCGAGACCACAAAACCGATGACGGAGAGCACACTCAGTGAACTGACACCCAGCGTCAGGATCGTCTCGCGTCCATCTAGCCGCATGGATCGACCTGCCACAAAAAGGCCGACACCGGACAAGGCAAAAAGAAAACCAAATCCGGCAAGGGAATGCCATTGCGGAGCATCGGGATAAAGGAAGCGGAACAGCAACCCGTCGATGAAGGCAATGAAGCCCAGGGCGACCGCAAAAAGAACGGCATAAGTAAAGCCGATCCAGTTTTTCATCGCGGCATGAAACCCGAAGAAGAAGACAAGACAGGCAATGGCAAAGGCATAGAATGCCGTGTGATAGATGCCAGACGAAAATGCAGACGCTTCCAGTTCCACGGGTGTTTCCAGAGCCAGATTGAAAGACTGGATCGGGCCGAAAGTCAGCTTTGCCATCAGGATCACAGTCTCGCCCGGGGCAATCTCGAATTGTGGTGTTCTCAAGCGTGTAACGGAATGGTCTTCCGGCACGAAGGACTGTCGGGCCGTGTAATTGAGCAGGCTTTCCGTAAAACCGCTTTCCCGAATGACATAGATATCAACTGCCGTTGGCAAAGCCAGCGCAAGCGTAACAACAAACGGGTCAGGTGCGCGGCCATCATCCAGAGTCGCATTGACGATCTCGACGGCCGCCCAGACGATTGGGGCAGAATTGGGATAGCGCGGTGATGCCTTCATTTCTGTCTCAAAGGCACCGTCACGGAAACGCCGTAGCATTGTACCAAGGCGCGCCGATGGGTCGCCATGGAAAGACAAATGCCTTTCAAGGTCCGCAATTCCCCTGCCCGGCTGAAGGTCAACCGCCATGGCCGTTGCCGAAAACCAGGAGCAGGCCAGCAATGCCAGCAGAACAAGCAGGCTTATTTTGCTGGATATTTTTGAGGAGCTCCGGCACATTGAGGATATTACCTAAAGGAATGCATCTTATGAGACATGACCGATATTATGCTATTGTTGCAGACGATCACGCAATAGTGCGCGCCGGATTGAAAGATGCACTGGAAAAACCCGGACTGGTTGAACAGGACGGCATCAAGGTTGTCGCCGAAGCGGGGGATGGCCTGAGTGCGATCGCAGAGGTGCGAAAACACCGCCCTGAACTATTGTTGCTGGATGTATCCATGCCGCTTGCCGGGGGTGTCGAAGTTCTGGTGGAGGTGCGTCGCTGGTCGCCGGATACCAAGGTTGTGGTATTGACCGGCGTCTCGGCTGTCGGCCTGATAAGCGAGCTGATCGAAGCCGGCGTTGATGGTCTCTTCTCCAAGGCATCCTCCAACGAAGAAATGTATGAAAAGCTGCCCAATATTCTTAGGGGTGGTCGCCATATTGCAAAGCAATTTCTTGATGTTCTTGAAGAAAATCCCAAACCGGCCATCCTGACCGACCGGGAACGCCAAACGCTCAACATGATCATCAGAGGACGTTCGAACAAGGAAATCGCCGAAGGTCTGGGCATCAGCGTCAAAACCGTCGATAAACACCGCACCAGTCTGATGCAAAAACTCAAGGTTCATTCTGTTCCTCAATTGATGGCACTGGCCCTGAAAGAAGGCATGATCGACGCCTCTCTTGAGCTTTAGGCCGCAGGCTCATGAATGAGCCGGGTTCAGGAATTTACGTTCTGGCACGTCGAGTCAACAAACACATTGGGGTCTTTACCCCATATGAGCACGACCGAATATGATCCAGAATGGCAACAAACAGCCAATAGAGGAAAAAGCCATGTCATCTCCTGTCTGCCGGAAGATTTCCAAACCCCTGACCATATTGCTTATGGCAACAATCATGCTCGGCACCGGCCTGGCTCAGGCATCGGATATGACGTCAAACCCGCTTGAAGGCTTCAAGGAAATCAAGGTCGCGCCTGGCTATGCAAAAGCCGACAGCCTGATCGGCACCATTCTTCCCTTCGTGCAGGATCACCCGGAAAATGACGAAAGTATCGGTAAGATGGATATCCGGGTCCGTCAGAGCGGCAGCGGCTATCAGGTCACTATCATCAAGGACGGATATCTTGATGATTCAATACGCGGCGAACATTTCCTCGGCCATGTCATTTACACCTCCAACGGACGCTGGGAGTTGCTCTCCATGCATGTAAAGCCGCTTTGCTATCGGGGTATGACGGAAACCGGTCTGTGCCGATAACGGGTGAACACAGAGACGCCGCCATGCGTGCCGTGATGACATCCCTGCTGATCACCGTCATCACCTTCCTCATTGCAGGCCTGAACATACCGACAAAAGCGATGTCAGCGGACAACAACCGCATGTGTGTGAAGCTCGCCATGGGCAAGATGCTACCCGTGCGCGCAGGGCCAGGATTGCGATTTGCTGTGATTGGTCAGGTGCCCGCTGGCGATTGCTCGCTCAAACTCAGCAATTTCTGTGAAGGCAATTGGTGCAAAGTGAGCGTTGGACAAATTGCAGGATGGGTTCACATAGGCTACCTTTACCCTGCAAAATAGACAATGGTTCCAGTACGTGGTTCCAGTACGTGGTTCCGGTGTGTGGTTTCAATACCGGAACATCAACTGAAGAGGAAAGGCAACCGGACGGTGCAAGAAGTTTCCAGAACGAAAGGCAGGTATGCGATCGTTGGTTCCGCCATGATTTTGTTCATGGCAGGATCAAGCTTGGCGCAAAATCAATCCTTGCCAACAGTGATGGAAAGCGGCAGCAATGACGTTATCAGCCTTCAACGGGGCCAGATACCGGATGCCGCCACCCCTATTGCCCCCCAATCGCCTTCCAAAGCTCTGAGACGCCGCTCATCAGCAACCTTCTCGGCGGAACATCCGTCTGCTGGCCAACGCGCCCATATCGGGAAAGCCACCTCCCCGACCAGAATGAAGCGCAAGATGGCAAAGCCGTCTGCAAAGCCCGATATTGCATCCCGGATCGCTCCGATGTCATCAGGCGGTGGCGCAAGCATTCAAAACAATGCCATTGCCCCGCCAGCTGCTTCTCTGGTTCCACCCCCTGTTCCTGAATCACTTTCCGAGTCCCCCCTGGCATCACCTGTTGGATCAGCCCTTGCCCCGCGCCCTGTTCTCGACAATGGCATTTCAGAGCGGCTGGTAACCGTCTGTCTCAGCAATGCTGCCACAAATTCCGGTACAAAGGCTTTCGATGTTCAAAGGCGGGATAGCCCGCGTTTTGTCGTTGGTTCCGGCAAGACCACCTGTGCCAAATTCGAGCCGACACGCCAAACCATCTATTTCTGGAAAACCAATACCCTTGGAAAATTGGCCCTTACCTTGTCGAACCGACTGGACCTGCGCGACTCCGAGGGAACCCAGATCATGCTCAATTGGGAACAGGATTAGGCGCAGATCGTTGATCATATCGATGAGTGCATGCCCGACTTCAAATGCGGTATTTCCCCCATAGGGCGGGAACAGGCCGCACGTTACGGTCCTTTCAGCCAAACTGAAAGGACCTCCCCATGATCTCCAAAGCACTTTCAACTGTCCTTGTCACCACCACACTCGCTCTTGCGGGGAACGTGTCCTCATTTGCTGCCAGTAACCCGATTGGCAACAACCACAAGACCGATATCCGTTTTGACTGGAACCAATAATAACAACGAGGGGGAACAATAACCCATATGACCGGACTTTTCGGGTTTTGTGACTAGGAGCGGATGCCGTCTTGATCTGGTTGACCGCAAGGGAGCAGCGACGTAGTCCACCAAGCTTGAAAATCCGGCCTTTGGTGCTTTTCGATTGCTCGCTGAACGTCGTTATCTTTCTTCCGAAAATGCCCCGGTATTGTCCGTCGAAAGCTGCCTTATCAGCAAACAAGAGAAAAGCATCCTATGGGTTATTGTTCCCCCTCGTTGGTATAAGGCCGACATGAAGCCGGCCTTCTTGCATGAGTATACAGTCAGGAACAAATCCTATCGCCGGGCTATCCGGGCCTGACGAACGAGATTGAGAAATTCCGCCCGATAACCAAAATCATCCGTCCCTCGATTGGCTCTGGCAAGATTTTCGATCTCGGTCAGAGAGAAGTCTTCGAGATATTTGCTTCCCTTCAGATATTGACCAAAGGCTGCAACAGCCGCCGCAAATCGGGTCTCGGTGCGGTTGATGGCCTGCTCCTCTTCCAGCACAGGCGTGCTGATCAGGTTACTGTGCGACTGTCCGGGTTTCTTGTAACGGATCTTGACGAAAGCAAGTTCATCGCTCCTGTCGGATGAAACCTTTTTCGGGGAGTTTGCACCATAGCGGCGTTCATCAAGCTTGACCGCTGGCGACCCGACCGGCGTGATCTCATAGATAGCTGTCACCGTATGTCCGGCCCCGATGTCGCCAGCGTCAACACGATCATTGTTGAAGTCTTCATTCTTCAACGCCCGTGTCTCGTAACCCACCAGTCGATATTCCGCAATTTTCGATGGATTGAACTCCACCTGAATTTTCACATCCTGTGCGATGGAAACCAGAGAGCTGACCATTTGATCCACCAGCACCTTGCGCGCCTCGGACAAGGTATCGATATAGGCAGCAACACCATTGCCATTCTGTGCCAATGTCTGCATCAAGGCATCATTATAATTGCCACGTCCAAATCCCAATACGGAAAGGGCTGTACCGCTTTTGCGTTGGTCCGATACATAGCGCTTCAAGCTTTCCGGATCGGAAAGACCGACATTGAAATCACCATCGGTGGCCAGGATCACGCGCGCTTCTTCGCCCTGCCCACTCATCTGGCTCGCCACTGCATAGGCTTGCTTGAGACCCGCCTGCCCGGCAGTGGAGCCACCCGCACCCAACTGGTTCAGTTTGCTCAGGATAAGATCCTTGTCGGCAACTTTCGTAGGTTCCAGCAAAACACCCGCACTGCCCGCATAAGTCACGATGGCGACCTCATCCTCCGGCCGCAATGAAGACAACAGCAGACGGAAGGATTGCTGAAGCAAAGGCAACTTGTTTGGCGCTCTCATGGACCCGGACGTATCAATCAGGAAGACCAGATTCTGTGGCGGCAGACTGGCCAGATCAGGCTTATAGCCCTGAATACCGATATGCAGCAGCCGGGTAGCCTTGTTCCAGGGGGTCTGCATCACCGATATATTCGATGAAAAAGGCCTCTCCAGAGAGACTGGCCTCTCATAATCATAGGAAAAATAATTCACCATTTCCTCAATGCGAACCGCATCAGGCATGGGCAAGCGCCCCGCATTCAGATTGCTGCGAACAAAGGAATAAGAGGCGGTATCGACATCTATGGAAAAGGTAGAAACCGGATCTTCCAGACTTTGTTTGAGAGGATTTTGCTCCATATCAGGAAAGCGCTCGCGATCCAGCATGGTGGGGGGCGGTGCGGGCATGTGATCGGTGCTCGATATTCGAGCCTTTCTGGACATACCACCCGCCTGCTGTCCCGACATATTGAACAGACCTACAAGATTGCGTTGCGGAGCATGGCTCTGAGCAGTCCCCTTGCCCATTTCCACACGGGTGGAAGGCAGGGGACTCTTCAATTCGTTCAGATATTGGTCATTGACCGGCTTCACCGGCTCCGATGATAGGGACAGCGTCCCACCGGAAGACGGTTCGATCTTGTTGCTTTCCAGCCATTGAGAGCCGGCCAACATGGCAATGGCCAGAACCAGAAATGAGGATGTCATCAGCAGCAGAGACGGGCGGGAATATTTTTTCAACATGGTTCTATATCCTTGTTTCCAAATATACGTATGAAACACAAAAGCCACGCTCCCGGGAGGAATGAAGCGTGGCTGGCTGGTCAGATCGGCTTACTGCCAGATATTGATCTTGAACTTGCTGCCATTTCTGCAGACTTTTTTGGGAGAGTCGTAATACCAATATTGGGCATTGTTCCAGCGACCGTTGGATTTCAATGTGCGATATTTCACCCGGATCTTCGTCTCGGTCCGGTTCACTTTTTCCAGATTGTGTGTTCTGCGGAACTTTGCACCCGGCTGCATGATGAAATCGCGGATCGGCTCGGAGCGCCATTTGCGTTTGGCATAATCATAATAGTCGATATCAAACAGGCGAACGGTCTTGGAGGATTTGTTGTCGACATGAAGCTTCACATTCTTGCAGATATTGAAAGCAGCTTCTGCTGGTGTCGAAACGGAGAAAGACAGGCAGGCAGCAGAAACAAGTGCGGCGGCTGCACAAAGTGAGATTTTGCTAAAAGTATTCATTGGTCATTTCCCTCTGGGTAGGCCCCGGCTCGGTTGGGGCTGAAGCTGTTGTGAAGTTCGATGTAAGGAAAATGCCAAATGTTCAAGGCTGACTGTATGGGGTCAACACCCCAAAAGAACACAAACTTTGACAAGCTGCGTCAAAGGCCTGCATGATGCGCACCGTGTCATCTTCACCAGAAAATGCGGATTTTGACCAAGATCTGGGGGACAATCATGAGGATCAGAAGATCAAAGCCTCTGCACTCCCGCGCGCCGACAGCAAAGGCCCAAGCAGACAATCGGCAAATAGGACAGTCAGGAATGCACCCATCGACACCGTTGATTGCCATTGCATCCATAGTCACGGTCTTCATGAGTACCGGCAGCCTTTGGGCTGAAAAAGTCAAAGCAAACCGAACCGAGATCAATGCCTTCATCAAGGCTGACACAAATGCCGATCAGAAATTGAACAAAAGCGAATTTCGCACTTTTGTGAATCTGATGGCAACGGCGGGGCAGCCCACAGCGAAACGCATCCGCTTTTTTCGTGCCTATGGCTTTGCCTTTTCAATTGTAGACAAGGATAAGAACGGAATATTGTCACCCATCGAGCTACGGACTGCCGATAACGATTTCCGATCCGGCAAGCTCTGAAACAACCATCCCATCCCGACCAACCCGGCAATTGCCTTGACCGAGACACACCCAATATCAACGCCACCAGAAACCGATCACGCCAATGATCATCGCACAATAGATGGCCCATATTTCATTCCCTGATCAAAAGCATTCTGCAGGTTGCTCTGACACATTCAGAGCCGGCTCTATTCAGGTTTTACGCAAGACGCACAGAAGGGAAGATCCGCTTTCTGATTTTCTGTCATCCTTTGAATATCAGGATGCGCAAGGGGGTCCCGGTCGAAATTTGCCCCATCATGAAACCCATCATCTGTTTGCAACAGTCGTTTCCAGAGGCGTGCAAGATATGCTGTCATAGTCTGTATCATGCCCCAATTATCGCGGACATTGTCGCAATTCGGAATCGACTTCGAAAGGCAATGCGTTTAGTTTATCTAAATGCAAAATCTCAACAGCCTTTCGATCTCATCACTCAGAACCATAGAAGTGCTTGCCAGGCACAGCTCCATGCGCAGTGCAGCAGAAGAGCTGGGCGTGACGGTTGGCGCACTCAGCCAAAGACTGGCAAAAACAGAAGCTGCTTTGCAACAAACGCTGTTTGTGCGCTCCTCCACCGGACTGCAACCAACGGACATTTGCATTGAGATTGCCCCAAGACTGACATCAGTCTTTCAGGACTTGTCGAACATTGTCTCGGACATAAGGGACAACAGCCAGAACACCCTGACGGTCACCGTTGCCACTATCATTGCAAGCCGTTGGCTTATATGGAGAATAAAGAAATTCACCGATCAGAATCCTCACATTTCCTTGTGTATTCTACCCACGAATGATGTGGTCGATCTGGAGAATTCCGAGGTTGACATCGGCATCCGGGTTGGAGCCAATTTTGGATCAGACGATGGTGTCACCAAATTGCTGGACAAGCACGTCTTTCCAGTCTGCTCGCCCGGCATTGCCGCACAAATCAAAACACCCGCAGATATCTTGAAATTTCCGATCATTCGCGAGAATGACGAATTCATAGGTTGGAAGCCATGGCTCGCTGAAGTCGGTCTTTCAGGACAAGATCTGATCCCCGGCCCCACCTATGCGGACGGCTCTTTGTGTTTAGATGCAGCGATGACCGGACAAGGGATCTTCATGGCATGGGAAATCGTCGCTTGCGATGCTTTGGAGCGAGGATTGGTTGTCTCTCCCTTCGACATACGATCAGACCTCGGGTCAAGCTATTGGTTTGCCTGCAGCAAACGATCCGAGCGCAATCCAAGTGTCAGGAAGTTCAAATCCTGGCTGATGGATGAGCTCGAATGTTCATTGGCAACCTGGAACAAACAGTCTGATAGCGAAGATGGTCCCGAAGGATGAAGTCCCCTACCCGACTAAGCCGGCAATTGCCTTGACCGAGGCGCGGGTTGCGCATTCTACACTGGCTCGTTCCTGTCCGCTGCGCGTGCGGGTGCCAAGGGAAAGAAAGACCGAAAGAGCCAGTTCGGTGGCCGCGTTCAATTGCGCATCAGGACAATCAGGGTGATGCTTTTGCACACAGCGTGTAATGGCCCGGCGAACTCGCTCCAACGTCTCTCCCAGATACGCCCTGATCTGATCGTTGGAAGGGGCATCAGCTATCGCATTTGAAAAGACAAGGCAACCAAGCCCTCTATCGTCTCCTGCCTCGTAATAATACTCGATCAGCCCGGCATAAAAGCCCCAAAGCGCAGCTTCGAAACTCTCGGCCTCCACAAACACCCCACCAAGCTCAGCAGCCAATTCCTCGGTTCGGTGCCGCAGACAACCCAGATACATGTCTTCCTTGTTGCCAAACGCTCTGTAGAGGCTGGGCCGGTTCAAACTGGTGACCTTTGCTATGTCATCCAGCGACGTTGCCGCAAAGCCTTGCCGCAGGAACAGATCCTGCATCGCCTCATTGACCGCATCTTCATCAAACTGCCTCGGGCGTCCACGTTTATTCATTTCTGTACCGTTTCGCATATAAATATTGACCGCCCCTTATTTTTATGCGATCCAGTACACAATTCAAGTCCAAACTTACCTCATGTCCTTCATTTCGACAATGATCAGGCACTTTTCGCAGGAGTCCCCAATGCCCATTTTCAATGATGTCTCCATTCCCGACAGTCAGATGTGCAAGACAGCACTGGAATTTGTCAAAGCCAGTCACGAGCCGTTTCTGCTCAACCATGTCATGCGGACCTACTTTTTCGGCTCACTGGCTGCGCAACGGGCCTCTGCCAAACTGGATCAGGAGATGTTCTTTCTGGGAGCAGTGATGCATGATCTGGGGCTGGTGGAAGACTATGTACGCGACAATCGCTTTGAGATTGATGGCGCAAATGCAGCAGCCGACTTCCTTCTCGGGGCAGGCTATCCGGACGACAAGATCGAGATTGTCTGGGATGCCATTGCCCTGCACACCACATTGGGCATTCCCCAAAGCAAACGACCCGAAATCGGGTTGGTCCAACTGGGTGCTGGCATCGATGTCGGCGTGGTACCATTGGAAATGCTCGACAGCCAATTCGTCGATGAAGTGCTGGTCGAATATCCCCGTGCCGATTTCAAGAACAAAATGCTCGAACGCATCGCAGAGGTTGTTGGCCGCAAGCCCCATATGGCCATGCACACCTTTGCCGAGGATATACTGGAACGTCATGTCGAGGGCCATCACCGCCACAATTTCTGCGATGCCATGCATGGCTCTGCCTTTGCCGAATGACATTCCCAGATGCGCCTCGCATCCCGCTCTGCGAGGCGCTCCACGCCGCAGCATCAATCACACCCTCACAATCTTGCAGCAAATGGCGACTATGTGGATAAAGTAAAGATCGATCTCTTGGAACCAAGATCTGCTTTCATTGATTTAGGCAGCTTGCGTTCCAAGTTCAGATATTTTTTTTGACCAGACCTCAACTGTCGCAGGTTCCGGGTGACTGGCTCCTGAAAAGTGAGTGATGCGTGTGGGTTTGAAACCCACAAACCCAAGTATTTGTCCACGCAACTGATGCACCATCGCGTATTTATAGATAAAGCGGAAAAACCAGTTCGGCGTATCTGATGTCATTATCACACGCGCAGACCGTCCTTTTAGCAACGGAGAAGGAAGGCCCAATCGGGATGTGTTACGTGTATCAAATGCTTCACCCGGCAGAAGGATCCGGTCGATAAGCCCTTTGAGTTTGGCTGGCAGTCCGCCCCACCACATCGGCGTCAGCACCACCACATGCTCACTCCATTTGAGATTATCCAAAACCACTTCAAGATCAGGTTCCAGTGGTTTGACGTTCTTATATCCACCATTTTCAAAATCAGGATCAAAATCCAGATCATGCAAATGAGTGATCCGTAAATCGTGGCCAGCCTTTTCTGCAGCATCCGAGTATTTCTCAGCAAACAGCTTTGAAAGCGAGGACTCGGCGGGATGCCCATTGAGAATGTAAATGCGTTTGATTGTCATGATAATCATTCCTTAAATTGACCATGGTCATTTATTTGCATTATTATTGACCGCGGTCAATATACGGTTTACAAAAAACTATGAAACGAGCCACGCAACAAAGAACCTTGAAGACACGAGAACAGCTCATCAGCTCTGCTCGTGAAATAGTGATCAATGTCGGATATGAGGCTTTGCGTGTCGAAGAGGTTGTCAAAGGTGCCAAGGTTGCGAAAGGCACATTCTTTGCCCATTTCAAGGACAAAGACGCCTTGATGGACATTCTCATTGGAGAAAAAATTGATGATGTCCTCAATGAAATGGAAGCAAAGCCTCATTTCAGAACGGTCGAAGAACTCGTAGATAGCACGATGCCATTACTGTGCTTCATATCAAGCGAGCGATATGTATTTGATGTATTCCTGCGACTGTCTGGCGCGCTTGCAGTTGAGGAAATTGGAAATATTGCCACTACGATCTATCGACACGAGCGAATTCTAGTCAATCAGTTGAAAGACAATCCATTTCGACAAGATGTTTCGACCGACTTACTGTCGGAAGGAATTCAGTCCTTTTGCATCAATGCGGTGGCATTGAGTTTTTGTGCTCTGCATAGTGATAAGGATATCAGGAATAGACTGACGACCTATCTAAATGCTTGGCTTTGCCCTCATTAGCCGCCTTCATGGCTTGCAAGAAGTAGGTAGTAAAGACTCAAAGCAGTCATTCGCTACATTCAGCAAACTCGAATTGTGCAGACCGGGCAAACTTTGGCCGTAACTGCGCCGACATCCGCTGCCAGAATGGCACCCCATCAGCACGAGCTGTCTGAAGAGAAAACTGCTGGCGTCAGTATTATACCTATTGATTAATTAACGAATTGGTATAATATAGCCTTCATGAATAATGACGAACAACTTGACGCAATTTTCTCTGCATTGGCCCACCCAACGCGGCGCGCCATTTTGGCACGGCTGGCCAAAGGCACCGCAACCGTGAATGAACTGGCAGAACCATTCGACGCGACATTGCCAGCGATTTCCAAACATATCCGGGTGCTGGAAGCTGCAGGTCTGGTTTCTCGCGGCAAAGAGGCACAATTCCGCCCCTGTGTCCTGGACACACAGCCGTTGCAGACCGTTGCGAGCTGGACTGACCAATATCGCTTCATCTGGGAAGGTCGCTTCGACGCAATGGACCGAATTCTACGAGGAATGAAGGAACCGCCGAATGAGCAATGAAAAGAAGTGGGTGAAAATTGAGCGCGAATTTGACGCTCCGATTGAAACCATCTGGAACATGTGGACAGATCCGACCTTGTTCAAGGCATGGTACGGCCCCCGTGGTATGTCGATACCAGTCGCGGAAATGAACGTCACCGTGGGCGGAAAACGCAAGATCTGCATGGAAATGACTTCTCCCGAGCGCTCCATGAAGATGTGGTTCACCGGCATTTACAAGGAAGTCACGCGTCCGCATCGCCTCGTCTATACCGAGAGCATGTGCGATGAGGACGGCAAACTCATCTCACCCCAGTCGATGGGCATGCCGGTTGATTTTCCCGACATCACGGAAGTAATCGTGGAACTATCTGAATCTGATGGAAAAACCTTGATGATCATGGTTCATGTCGGCGTCGAGACCGGAACAGCTGGTGCTGGCGGCTGGAACCAGGCATTCGACAAGCTGACCGAGTATCTTTCCGCAAAAGACAAGGCCGTCTTATGATCGTTCATATCCTGTCGGTTATCGCCTTCATGCTGGTGACATTTGCGGCACAGGGTGTGTCGCATTTCGTCATCAATGCCGATCACTTTGCGTCCATTGGTTTCCTGCGAGCCGAGCCAATCATGGCAATGGGCTTCGCCGTCATGATCATTCAGGGCGCCATTCTCAGTTTCAGCCTGCAAATCTGGAAGGGTGACGCTGTGCAAATAAAAGAGGGATTATTGATTTCCCTGATCTTTGGCGCATTCCTGGTCAGCTATATCGCACTGACAGAACCGGCAAAATATGCTGTCCCTTCGATCACGGATTGGCTTCGCATCGAACTCGTTGTCGGCTTTTTGCAATTCGGGATCTTTGGTCTTGTTCTGGGTTGGCTACACCGCAGGTTCGGCTCTGAAAAAGCCCCGAAAGGAACCCCATGAGACAGCTTGCAGCCCTGACATTTGTTACGCTTGATGGCGTGATGCAATCTCCTGGCATGCCAGACGAAGACCTTTCCGGTGGATTTACGCAAGGCGGTTGGGCAGCACCCTATTGGGAAGGCACCATGGCACAGGTCGAACGCCATGCCATGTCCGAGCCATATGATATGGTGCTGGGTCGAACGACCTATGATATCTTCGCCGGCCACTGGCCGAAAGCACCAAAATCCGCACTGTCGGACCGCTTGAACGCCGCTTGCAAATATGTAGCGACTTCAGACCCGGACAGTTTGAAATGGGAGAACTCCCACCCGATCACAGGCAATATTGCTGAAAGATTTCGCTCTCTGAAAAAGCAGGACGGGCCGTTGTTGCAAGTGCATGGCAGCGCCCGGCTGATACAGACATTGATGGCTCATGAATTGATCGACGAATATCGCCTGTGGATTTTTCCAATCATAACTGGTGGTGGCAAACGGCTGTTTGAAGATGGCAGCACACCAAGTCAATTGAAGCTCACAAGATCTGAACCCAGCGAAAACGGCACCATGATGCAGTTCTATCGCACCTGATAACATTCAACAGTGCACATCCGGTGATATCTCCATCGGTTTGCCACGCATGAGACGAATGTTGCGCAATATGAGATTGTTCCAGATCAGTCTGGGCAGCCCTCGCAGAAAATCCGCCATTGAGCCTTGTCCACCGGCACGCAATATCTTCCAGCTCACGGTTGGTGGCACCGGTTTGAACCAGGCTTTCAGATTGGCAGGCTTGCCCTGTTTGAGCAATGTCAGCGCCCGGGCGGTGATTTCAGGATTGTTCCAGTCCGATGCATAGACCACACAGCCATTGTGATTGATGATAAAAACCGAATTCGGATAGCCCCCATAGGCCTGATGGGCCGATCCATCCAGATCATCGACCAGTATTCGGCGATTTTCCCCGTCCGAACGAAGACGCGCCGCACAGCTCTGCTTTTCCTCATCGGACTGATGCGCCGAGATCATGGTTCCCGGATGAGCTTCGCGCACATAAAGCACGGCAAAGCTGACATCTTTATGCTCATGATGCAGCGCACTCATGGTTTTCCGGCGCCCCTGAAACAAAGGGCAGGTCAGGCTACCCATTTCCAGCACAAGGAAAGAATTGTCAAAATCCAGCAGACGAGACTGCCTCCCTTCTGCAAGGGTCAGGTTGAAATCAGGAGCATTGGTGCCGGGTTGCGGTCCGCGAAAATTCACAAGGTCATAATCCTCGGCATTGAACTGACTATAATTATACATCTGCTCCCCTTTCCAGATTGCTGAGATTTTCTGACATCTTTTTCAGCACCTGGTTCACCAGCTCCAAATCCTGTGGGGCAATGTCCTGCAAGGAAAGATTGATAAGGCGGCTGGCAATGTCAGCAAGTTTTGCAAACAGGACGCGACCTGCTTCCGTTATGCCGACATCAACAATCCTGCGATCCTTGCGGGTTCGGGTGCGTTCGAGCAGCCCCTTGCCTTCCAGCCGGTCAATCAGGCGCGATACTGTCGTGGGATCACGCAATGTCAGTTGTGACAGATCACGCGGGCTCAATTGACCATGTTTGCTCAAAATAAGCAGCAAGGCCCATTCTTCACTGGTCACCCGATGCCCGTTGGCAACGAATGCTGTTTCAAGCTCCTTTCGGAGCTGAAACCCGAGATGGTTCACCCAGTAATGCGGAAAATTCTCATAATTCATAATCATTGCTATATACAATGATTGTATATAGCAATCAATAAAAAAGATTTATCTTACCGGCAATGTCACCTGTGCAACCTGCTAGACCGATTGATTTTTAATGTTTAGATTGACCTATATGGCTGATTTCACCGACGAAAACCCCTCCTGTGTTCACCGCTGGTCCTACACGGTTGAGAAAGACGAGACCTCTATCGTCCTGCCGGACGGGTGTCTGGACATTCTTGTCGTTTCCTGTGTGGAGACGGGAAAGGATATGCTGTGTGCCACTCATTGGGACTTTTCGCCAAGGCCGGTAGCGCTTCGTGCCGGGCTTACTCTGACGGGCTATCGGCTTCGGCCGGGAACCATGGTCGATCTTCCCGAGCTTAACGCTGAAGTCGGTAATGTCTCCAATCTGGAGACCATGATCAATGATGCTGCAAGCCCTGATCAAGAGATCACGCAGATCATTGAAGCTCTGGGTTTACCGGAAAGCAGCGTCGATGGCCTGGCCAGACAGCAAGGGGTATCGGAAAGAAGTCTGCAACGTCATTTCAAGAGCCTTTCCCTTCCGCCGCCGGTCTTCTGGCGTCAATTGGGGCGGGCAAGGCGGGCCGTTCAGGCGCTGCCATGTCGGGTGCCGCTCAGTGACATTGCCCTCGACTATGGCTATAGCGATCAGGCCCACATGACGCGGGAGTTTGTCCGATGGTTTGGCCTGACGCCAGCCCAGTTGCGCCAAAGCCCGGATGTCATGAAGTATCTGGCAGAGCCGGGCCTTGGGAATTGGTCATAAGAAGTCGCTTCAAATCAAAGAGCTTTAGCCGCCTGACGTAAAAAGCCCTCGCTTTGCTTTTCCTCGATGTCTGAGAGTTTGGCGAACTTGATATGGCGACGAAACTTCCCGCTTCCTTCCAGGATCTTATCGGGATCATCTAGATCACATCCGTTGGTGAATTCCAGCGAGACGTGGTTCTTGTAGGCAAAGACCCCGCAGAATTGCGATTTCATCTCTCCGGGGATGGCCTCGACCATGGTGCCACCATATTTCGCGACGAATGCCGCCTCGGGCACCACTCGTTTTATCAGGGCCTTCAAGTGCTCGGCAATTTCGGCTTTTTCAATCTCATTCATCATGCATTTATCCCGGAAGCTGGACTGCTGAGCAAATCTCGATCAGATAGCCATTGGGGTCTGCGACATAGGATGTCGTCTGCCCCCATGGCTCGTCACGTACATCCTGAATGAGCGTCGCGCCAGCATCAACCGCTCTTTTCAGGGCGCTTGCTACATCATCCGTCTCAAACGCAATCTCAAATGTCGGATTATCAGATCGTGGGGATGCCGGGTTCTTGCCCAACTGATGCATGAGAGCCTTTGAGGAAAAGGCCAGTTTCGTCTCTCCGGTGACCAATTCCCCATAGTCGCCGCCCTCATGAAGAAAGGCGCGCTCCAGCCCGAATGCTTTCTTGAAAAAGGCCAGTGAGGCCGGGACATCATCCACGTAAAAAATCGTGTAGCGAAAGATCATTCAAAGTGCCTCCTGTGCGGTGTTGCAGGCAGAATAAAGAGGCTGCTGATGCCCTGTCTTGAAGAAAGCCGACAGTCACCACCTTTATAGCTAGGATCTCAATCTGGCACAGATGTTTGGGCGTTCACCCTTCCTTCAAGGTGGCAATCAGGGCGTCGAGCACCTGTAAATGATCGTCTGGATCCTCCCCTTGTGAGACTGCAAGGGCGGCTCGGTCGAACATGGCGGAAAGCTGTTGCGTCAGGGCTTCAAGGGGAAGGGTCCGGATCTCGCTCGCTTTCATGGCGGCGGCAAGCCCCAGACGCAATGTATCTGCAGAGGTTTCGCGATCGATCTTGTCGAGTTCGATCTGCCCCAGGACTGCCGGGCCGTCCAGAAGCATGATGCGGACGCGCCCCGGCTCCTGCATGGCACGGAGATAGCCCCGGCTCCCCAGCTTTAATGCGTCGATTGCAGAGGTGGGAGCGGGCTTGATGGATGCATTTATCTCATCGGCCACGGCGACAAATTCCTCAGTGACCACTGCGTGAAAGATCGCCTCTTTATCTTTGAAATGGTGATAGAGCGCCCCGCGCGTGACCCCCGCGGTCTTCACGATTTCTGGTGTGGAGGTTTCCGCATAGCCCTTTTGCGCAAATAGATCTCTGGCCGCACCAATCAGCGCAGAGCGCATGGCTTCGGTGCGAGCCTTATTGGACCGTGGTTGTTCTTTCTCTTTCATACATTCAGCCTGGATGCTTATAACTATATCGCATACAGACTGTATGTTTTTTTAGAAGGAGACGCAATATGAAATGCACCCAATATTATCCCGTGATCCAGACAGACAATGTGGAAGCAACAAAAGCCTTCTATGTCGATCACTTTCGTTTCAAGGTAAGCTTTGATGCAGACTGGTATTGTCATCTGCAATCCAGCAAAGATGAAGGCGTGAACATCGCGATCCTGAAGGGCGATCATGAGACCATCCTGAAACACGGACATGGGACGGTCAATGGCTTGATCCTGAATTTCGAGGTGGAGGATGTGGATGCGGAATTCCAGCATGTTCAGAAAGCAGGCCTGCCCATTCTGAAAACACTGACAGACGAGGCCTTTGGTCAGCGCCACTTCATCACCTGTGATCCGAACGGCGTTTTGATTGATGTGATCAAGCCCATTCCGCCGACCGCAGACTTTGCCGATCAATATGCCTCAGACGCCCTTCCGGTTTGATGATGATACTCGTGCGCGTCTCGTTAAGTGCAAGGCAAATTAATGACAGCTAAATGCTCGTAAAGATACGATGCACAATTTTATCAAGACTTTCTGTGATGACGACAATTTTAGATGGAGTTATTATCGCACGATGAAGTATCAACTATTGTGTATTCGATTCAAACGCTGATTGTGTCGGCAGGTAAATATATTATGGAAATGAATAAGAAACCGTTGGCTCTGCCTACAATTTGCAAAATGCAATCACGTATTGACCCGACACCTGATTATCAGAGGCCACCTGTTTGGTCGCGAAAGCAAAAACAACTTCTAATGGATACAATTCTTCGGAACTATGACATTCCGAAGTTCTATTGGCGAAGCGTTAAACGTAGCGATGACGTCCAGTATGAAGTCATCGACGGCCAACAAAGACTACGAGCAATCTGGGAATTTTCCGAGGATAGGTATCCGCTTGCCAAGGATATTGATCAAATAAACGGTTTTGAAGTTGCCGGAAAACGGTACTCTGACCTTCCCATTGAAGTTATGGAGATATTCGACACCTACTCACTAGACATTGTGATTGTTACCGACGCGCAAGAAGCCGAACATGAGGAAGAAGTGCGCGACATGTTCCTTCGCCTACAAAATGGCACCACACTCAAGGCGCAAGAAAAGCGTAATGCACGAGCTGGAGCTATGCGTGACTTCGTTAAATCAATCGCGTCACATCCGTTCTTTGAAAGTTGTAAATTCTCTAATGCACGTTTTACCTATGATCATGTAGCCGCTCAAACAATTCTGATCGAACTTGAAGGTGGTCCTATCAATGTCAAAGACGCAGATCTCAATCGTATGTATGAAAAACAGGCAGACTTTGATGTAAACGGGAACATAGCGCGGAAGATCAAGAAAACGTATAATTTTTTGGCCAAAGCCTTTCCTGAAAAAACGCCTGAGCTTGAGCGCTATAATGTTATTAACCTCTACTGCATTGCGTCTGCATTAATTGAAGCCTATGTTTGGAAAGGACTGGAAAAGCCTCTTGCCGAATGGTTTCTTGCGTTCGAAACGCAAAGGCGAATGAATGAGGAAAAACCCGAAGATGAACGGGACGCCTCTCTTGTCGAATATAGACGACTAACCAGCTACTCTACAGATGCCGAAGAAAGCATACGGGCTCGTGTTAACATGCTCGAACGGCTCTTTTTTCTCTCTTCCCCTGAAATTGAGTTAGTTGATTCCCAGCGGAGTTTTAGTCACGAACAGCGTTTAGCAATCTACCGACGCGACGAGGGGTGTTGTCAGTTACGTATTAAATGTGATGGAGAGAAGATCACGTGGGACAATTGGCATGCTGACCACAAGATACCACACTCTAAGGGAGGGAAAACAACCGTCGCAAATGGTGTTTTAGCATGCCCCGCATGCAACCTGTCTAAGGGGGCGAACGGATGGCCGAACTAGGCTTTTGTCCAACAATCTAATGTCCACATATCTGTCATCGCTTTAACGTCTAGTGAATGTCTGCAATGGGCCGATAGCCTTTGGCCAATCCATTCATGAATCTGGTGAATGGAAGTTAAGAAGGCGCCTCGCTCTTCGACCAAACACGCCGGGCTGCAGGAGGACTGCAGCCCGTTTGCGTTGTGGGTTTGGGTCATGCGGCAGCCATGCGCTCTTCGGGTTGATGCAGGCCGACCACGGCGATGAAGGTGATGCCGACGAGGCCATCGACAGTGAGATGCACGCTATAGGGCAGCACTCGGAATACACCGAGATGGTGATCTGTCAGCAACGTCAATACAAAAGCTGCGATGCCTGTCACGACAGACAGCCAGAATGCCAGACCATTGCCGCTACCCAGGCCAAACAGAAATGGCATTGCCATGAGGTTAATACCAACGAGGGGGAACAATAACTCATAGGATGTTTTTCGATTGTTTGCTGACAAGGCAGCTTTCGACGGACAATGCCGGGGCATTTTCGGAAGAAAGATAACGCTGCTCAGCGAGCAATCGAAAAGCACCGAAGGCCGGATTTTCAAGCTTCGTGGACTGCGTCGCAGCTACCTTTTGGTCAACCAGACCAGAGCGGCATCTGCTCCTTGCCATAAAGCCCGAAAAGTCCGGTCATGTGGGTCATTCTTTCCCCTCGTTGGTATAAGTGCAACCGGATAGTCGAGATAGGCGTGAATGGATTTGGTGATGAAACTTGGAGACATGATTTCTCTTCCTTTTTGCGTGAGTGAGCTGGTTGCTCTGGAAGAGAAATAGGCGACGCTGTCTGATCAGACTATGTTTGATTGTTCTGTATTTTGTGCAGACCGTTCATGATTTTGAATGATCAGTGGTAGTTGACTTTCTGAAGCCTGCCGGGGTCATGCCGGTTTCCTTTTTGAAAACACGGGCAAAGGCAGAGTCTGAGGCATAGCCTGCGCCCTCTGCTGCGTCAGTCAGTGAGTTTCTGGGATGCACGAGCAATTTCTTGGCGATTTCGATGCGCCAGGCGGTGACATATTCCATGGGCGTCATCGCCATTTTCTTTTGAAACAGGACCGCAAAGCTGGTGCGTGACATGCCGGCCGTCTGGGCCAGCGCTTCAACCGTCCAAGGTGTGGCGGGGGATTTGTGAAAGGCATCCAGTGCCCGTCTCAGATTGTCATCCGAGAAGGCACCCAGTCCCCATTCCGGGGCCTCATTGCTTTCAATGAAACTGCGAATGGCTTGGGCGAGGATGGCTTCGGACATTTTCAACGCTATCAGATCGCCGCCCATGCGCTGGCCACCGGCCTCGTCACCAATCACCCGCAAGGTGGCCTCCATCCATTTGCCCGCTGTTTCTCCATAATTCTTCAGATGAATGAAAGGCGGCAGCCGTTCCATCAGGATATGCTTTGCGTGGGGCTCGAAGGAAAAATGCCCGCAGATGAGCTGCGTGTCGCGGTCATCGTCATCGCCGCCATAAACCAGAACCCCGGTTCCGGTGAAGCCTGATTTCTCGATGACAGTATCGAGCGGAAGAACCGCGTCTCTTGTTTCCGGGGCGCAATAGAGTTTGTGTGATGCGCCATGGGGAATGATGAGCAGATCCCCTTGGGCAATTGCCACCGGCTTCTCGCAACCTTTCACTTCGATCAGACAATCGCCGCGATGGGCAAAGTGGAAGCGCGCGACATTTTCAAAGGGCGGCACTTCAATGCCCCATGGGGTGGTGAGCGATGTGCGGAAATAAAGCGTGCCGCGCATCGAAAGGCTGGTGAGGATGTCACTGAGAAGATCAAGCATAAGCTGAGATTACATCAATATCTGCTTCTGTACAGAGGTTTGAACGATCTGCATGAAATTTCGCATGATCTGACATGTTTGGTCGCTGCTCTCCGTTGTATTTGGAAGGGACAGAAATCATAACAGGAGTGGATCATGAGAAAGATTTTAGCCGGACTGACCATCGCAGGAATGATGTTTGCAACACAGGCCTTTGCCAATGATCCGGCAGAGCTGAGCGATGTCGAGATTGCGCATGTTGCTTACACCGCTGACAATCTGGACATTCGCTATGCCCATCTGGCGCTGGCCAAATCCAAGAACCCTGAAATTCATACATTCGCCAAAACGATGATCCGCGATCATGAAGCGGTGAATGAGCTGGCGCTGGCGCTTTTGAAAAAGCTGGGCGTGCAAGCCAAGGACAATTTCCTGAGCCAGAAACTGAACCGCGATGGCGACGCGATCATTGCCAAATTCAGCGCATTGAGCGGGGCGGAGTTTGACAGGGCCTATGCCGAAAATGAGCTGGCTTACCACAAGGCGGTCAATGCTCTGGTTGGCGATGTCTTCATTCCCAATATCGAAAATGCCGAGGTAAAGGCTCTGTTCGAAGAGGGCTTGAGGATCTTCAAAGCCCATGAAAAGCATGCCGAGATGATGGTCGGCGCGCTGAAATAATGACATCGAACCTTAAACGCAGAGATATTCTGGTCGGGGTGGCGGCATGTGCCACCACTCTGGCCTTATCTGGCAAAACTGGCTTGGCTGCATCACCAGAGACCCATCATGTCAGGATCAAATCCTTCACCTTCGAGCCACAGCATATCAGGGTCAAGGTCGGCGATGTGATCGTCTGGACCAATGAGGATCTCGCCCCCCATACCGCCACGGCTTCCGAGGGCGGCTGGGACACAGGAGAGATTGCCCGATCCGAGACCGGCTCGATCAAGGTAACCGCAGACATGGAACTCAGCTATTTCTGCGCATTCCACCCGCATATGAAGGGTAGGATCGAATTGGTGTAGGCCGTAGCCTCATAGATGAGCAGGATGCATCCATCATTACTCACAGAAATTGATTTTTGGCTGCTGAACACGCTGCCAGAGATCACCCTCGTTGCTTCTCAGCCTGTTCAGCAGATGAGACCCCATCTCATATCCCGCAACCTTGATATCCTCCCCTATCCGGTCAACCGTCGGATCAATCATATCCAGCATGTCCGAATTGGTTTTTACAACTGCAAGGAAATCCTTGCCATGCAAAAGACCATGCTCTCTGAAACCGGCCAGAAGTGCGAAATAGGATGATTCTCCGGGGCATACGATACCATCCGGCATATCCCTGGATCCGGCGAGCTTTGCCGCCCATTGCGTCAATTCAGACCGCCTGGAATCAAGCGTCACATCTTCGGGAATGAGATAGGAAACACCGGTTTCGCGCACGGCCCGCATGAAACCATACCGCATATGCTGGTAAAAGGTAAAATCTCGAATAGGCAGAAGAATCAAAAGGTTCCGACATCCCTTATCCACCAGGCGCATCGCAGCCTGATAGGCAAATGCCTCATTGTCATAGTCAAAAAAACTGTGCTGCTCGGAAAAGTCCGTACGCCCATGAGAGATGAACGGAAACTCACGCTCCATAAGATAACGGACCCGTTCATCAAACACCCGCGTACGCGTGAAGATCAGCCCGTCTGCAAGACCATTGCGCACGATATGACGCACGGCATCCTGATCTCCCCCAACGGTGAAATGCGGGGTAATGTTGAGATGATAATCCGATCCTTTGAGCGCCTCCACGATACCCGAAATCATCGAGTTGCCAAAACTCAGAATTTCATCATGCGGATCCAGAATCAGACTGATAACCTTGGTCTTTCCGGTACGCAATCTCTGCGCCGCCCGATCAGGCACATAGCCTATTTCCGCAGCAACCTGTTCCACGCGCTCACGCGTTTTGGCGGCGATCCTGGGATCGCCCTGCAAGGCTTTCGAAACAGTGGTAATGGCCAGACCGGTAAGCTGAGAGATGGTTTTCTGTGTCGGACGTGGCTTGTCAATCAAGCCCTTTTGATCGGAATTCTTACCCGCCATCTCAATCAATTTCCCAATATAATTCAATATTTCGATTAGCACATTTTATAAAGTCAGTCAATTTCATACAAAAAACCTTATACTTTTCAGATGGATAAAATTCTCTATTGACAAGGCAAATAATTATAACGTTATAAATATAAAGAAATTTCAGACATCAAATAACTGGGAGGAATTTATGAAACTGAAATCTTTGCTCAAATCCACACTCGCTGGCGCGACACTTGTCGCAATGACATCCATACCCGGAACGGTCAATGCAGCGTCAAATGTTGAAGTTCTGCATTGGTGGACATCAGGTGGAGAAGCGGCAGCCCTCAAGGTTCTCAAGGAAAATCTCGAAGGTCAGGGTGTGACCTGGTCGGACATGCCTGTAGCAGGCGGTGGTGGCAGCAGCGCCATGACAGCCCTGCGTGCCCGTGTTACGGCAGGAAATCCGCCAACCGCCGTTCAGATGCTTGGATTTGATATCAAGGATTGGGCCGGTGAAGGCGTATTGGGCAACCTCAATGATGTTGCATCGGCAGAAGGCTGGGACAAGGTTGTGCCACCAGCCCTGCAATTCTTCTCCAAACATGAGGGCAACTGGATTGCCTCTCCTGTCAATGTTCACTCCACCAACTGGGTCTGGATCAACAAATCCATCCTTGATGCCGCAGGTGGCAAGGCCCCCACAACATGGGAAGAGCTTGTTTCCCTTCTGGACGCCATGAAAAAAACAGGTGTCACACCATTGGCCCATGGCGGGCAGGCCTGGCAGGATGCCACCATCTTCGACGCAGTGGTCCTCTCGCTTGGAGATGATTTTTACAAAGCCTCGATGATTGACCTTGATCCGGCAGTGCTTGGTGGAGAGAAGATGGTGGAAGCCTTCAATCGCATGGCAACCCTTCGCTCCTATGTCGACGACAATTTCTCGGGTCGTGACTGGAACCTCGCATCTGCCATGGTCATAAATGGCGAAGCAGGCATGCAGATGATGGGCGACTGGGCCAAGGGCGAGTTCCTGCGGGCAGGCAAGAAGCCTGGCGAAGACTTCGTTTGCATCCGCTTCCCAGGCACCCAGGGCGCAGTAACATTCAACTCCGACCAGTTTGTCATGTTTGACATCAAGGAAGGAACCGACGCACAGAAGAAAATGGCCTCTGCTGTCATGGATCCGGCCTTCCAGTCCGTCTTCAACGTTGTCAAAGGCTCCGTTCCGGCCCGGACGGATGTGCCTGACACAGACTTTGACGATTGCGGCAAAAAAGGCATGGCCGATTTGTCGGACGCAGCAAAAAACAGCCGCCTGTTCGGCTCGATGGCCCATGGCCATTCCGTTCCAGCCAGCATCAAGAACGCCATTTATGACGTTGTAACTGCCCATTTCAATGGCGAATATGACGCCAAGACCGCAGCAAAAGAGCTGGTCAATGCGGTAGAAGCTGCCCAATAAAGGGCAAATGATCGACGAACCCCACTCTGATTGCCGCTGGCCGGTACATCAGATCCCCGGATCGGAGGGCAACGGCTCTCCGATCTCCCTGTCGACCTTCAGATGTGAATGATACAATGGTTGATCGCCTGCGAGAATGGGTGCCTCGCCTCGTGCTGGCTCCAAGCTTTTTACTGATCCTTGTCTTTGTTTATGGCTTCATTCTGTATTCCGGTTATCTTTCCATGACCAATTCAAGAATGCTGCCATCCAATGACTGGATCGGCGTTGCAAATTACGTGAAGCTCTTCAAGCTGAAACACTGGAACACGGCCCTGATCAATCTGGGTCTGTTCGGATTTCTTTATATTGCCATAAGCAGCTGTCTCGGATTGTTGCTTGCAATTTTGCTTGATCAGAAAATCCGGGCAGAAGGCGTCTTGCGCCCGATCTTCCTGTATCCCATGGCTCTGTCTTTCATTGTCACCGGCACGGCATGGAAATGGTTCCTTGATCCGGGCATCGGCATCGAGGCGACCATGCATGCCTGGGGATGGGAGAGCTTCCAGTTCAATTGGATCAAGGATCGCTCGATGGCAATTTATACGGTCGTCATTGCAGCAGTATGGCAATCATCAGGGTTTGTCATGGCCATGTTCCTTGCAGGTCTGCGCGGCGTTGATACCGAGATTCTGAAAGCCGCCGAAATGGAGGGCGCATCGAAATTCAGAATCTATCGCAAGATTGTCATCCCCATGATGCGACCGGTTTTTCTTTCAGCTTTTGTTGTGCTCGCCCATTTGGCAATCAAGGCTTATGATCTGGTGATTGCCCTGACCGGCGGCGGACCTGGACGCGCCACCGAATTACCAGCAACCTTCATGTATTCCTATACCTTTACCCGCAACCAGATGGGCGTCGGAGCATCTTCCGCAATCATCATGCTGGTCATGATCTTCTCCATCATCATCCCCTATCTCTATAGCGAAATGAAAAGCGGAGACTCCAAATGAACCAGTCTGTTTCCGCCTCGTCCGCAACACACGGCAACCGCATGATTCGGGCCCTGATCTATGCAAGCCTGATCCTGTTCGCGATCTATTATCTGCTGCCCCTCTATGTGATGGTGATCAATTCCTTCAAACCTCTGGAGGAAATTCGTGGCGGCGGCATGATGAACCTGCCGCAACAATGGACCATCGATTCCTGGCTGACCGCCTGGTCTTCCGCCCAGATTGGTGTGAAACCGACCGGCCTCAAGCCTTTCTTCATCAACTCGATCCTGATGGTTGTACCTGCGGTTCTGATCTCGACATTTCTGGGCGCTCTCAACGGCTATGTATTGACCAAATGGAAATTCAGAGGTCACGGAATTGTCTTTGGCATGCTGCTTCTGGCATGTTTCATTCCCTTTCAGATTGTTCTGATACCCATGGCCCGCATTCTGGGAATACTGGATCTTGCCGGAACAACAGCCGGGCTGGTTCTTGTCCATACCGTCTATGGACTGGGCTTCACCACCCTCTTTTTCCGCAATTATTATGATGCATTTCCGACCGAACTGGTGCGATCTGCCCAGATTGACGGGGCAAGCTTCTTCCAGATATTCCGTCGCATTCTGTTGCCCAACTCAGCACCCATCTTCGTTGTCACCATCATCTGGCAATTCACCAATATATGGAATGATTTCCTGTTCGGTGCCTCCTTTGCGGATTTCGACTCCATTCCCATGACGGTGGCCTTGAACAATCTGGTCAATTCCTCAACCGGCGTCAAAGAATATAACGTCCATTTTGCTGGCTCCATCCTCGCCGCCCTTCCCACTCTGATCGTCTATATCGTCTCTGGTCGCTACTTTGTTCGCGGGCTGATGGCAGGATCCGTAAAAGGATAAAACAATGGCTTCACTTACAATCGACAATCTGCACAAATCCTATGGCAATGTTGATGTCCTCAAAGGCATTGATATCGAAATTGAGGATGGAGGATTTCTGGTTCTGGTCGGGCCTTCGGGCTGCGGAAAATCCACACTGCTCAACACCATTGCAGGGCTGGAAGATATCACAGACGGCGACATCAGGATCGGCAAGCAATCCGTCTCCGGTCTGGCCCCGTCAAAGCGGGACATTGCAATGGTCTTTCAGTCCTATGCCCTTTATCCCAACATGACGGTGGCTGAAAATATCAGTTTTGGCATGGAAGTCCGGGGCGTTGCCAAAGCCGAACGCAATGCCGCAATCGAACGTGTGGCTGACATACTTCAGATCGGTCAATTGCTTGATCGCAAACCTGCCCAGCTCTCGGGCGGCCAGCGTCAACGTGTCGCCATGGGGCGGGCGCTCGTACGGGACCCGCAGGTCTTTCTGTTCGATGAACCTCTCTCCAATCTGGATGCCAAATTGCGGGTCGACATGCGGACGGAAATCAAGCGCCTGCATCAACGCATGGGCACCACCATTGTCTATGTCACCCATGACCAGATCGAGGCCCTGACGCTGGCAAGCAAGATTGCCGTGCTCAAGGACGGCCTTTTGCAGCAATTTGGAACTCCGGCCGAGATTTATGACAATCCTGTCAACATGTTCGTCGCCGATTTCATGGGGTCACCATCCATGAACCTGCTTGAAGCCACAATCGTCGCATCCGATGACGGCCTTGCCGCAAGTCTTGCAACCGGCACCACAGCGCCCGTTTTGTTGCCAATCGACAAACAGGAAAATATCTCCGGCTATCTTGGAAAATCCGTCATCCTCGGTATCCGGCCGGAAGCCCTGACAGATCCGTCCGGCGCCGACCAGGCATCAGAGCAGATCATAGAACGCGAATGCCTGATCGATGTTGTGGAACCGGCAGGCTCGGACACATTCGCCGTTCTGCAACTGGGCGGGAAACAGGCAATCGCCCGGCTGCGCGCCAACGCAAAGGTCCAGACAGGACAGACAACCAGCCTTGCCTTCGACATGGCAAAGGTGGTCTTTTTCGATCCGGACACCACCAATCGGATTTTATAGGAAACATACTGTGTCGGCATCCAATCTCTGATACAGACACAGAACGACAGATCACCAGGAAAGAAGCCGCGAGACACCCCAATGAAACGATCCCGGATAAACGAAATCCTGCGCGAAGGAGATGCCTTCATTCGCTCCTTTGGTTACCAGCTCCCCCCTTTTGCCTATCTGTCGCCACAAGCGCTGAAGGCCAGCGACCACGAGGTTCTGAAAGAAAGAGCCATGGGCTGGGACATTACCGACTATGGTCAGGAGAAATTTGATGAACTGGGGCTCTTCCTTTTCACCGTTCGCAATGGAAAAGTCACCGATCTTGCGAAAGGCAAAGGCATGCTCTATGCCGAAAAACTCCTGATCAGCCGCAAGGACCAGCTCAGCCCCATGCACCGGCATTTCCTCAAGGCGGAGGATATCATCAACCGTGGTGGTGGAAAGCTGGTTCTGGAACTGTTTGCAGGCGCTCCGGACGGATCCATAGACCGTGAGGCAGATGTGACAGTGCCAGTTGATGGCCAACTGACAACATTGCCTGCCGGAGGATTGCTCAAGCTTGATCCGGGAGAAAGCGTGACCCTCATGCCCGGCGTCTGGCATGCTTTCTGGGGTGAAGGAGCTGATGTACTCATCGGAGAGGTCTCCACCGTCAATGATGATCGCACCGACAATGAATTTGAAATGAAGATAGGCCGCTTTGCAAAAGTGGAAGAGGATGTAGCCCCCCTTCATCTGCTGGTGTCAGATTACGACACTTTTCTGTAAGTGAGATTGCGCAATGATTTTATGCTGCGGTGAAGCCCTTATCGATATGATCCCGACTGCAACAACAGACGGTCAGACCGGTTTCGTTCCTCTCAATGGTGGTGCCATATTCAACACCGCCATCGCCCTTGGACGGCTCGGAGCCCCGACAGGTATGGTCACCGGATTGAGCAGTGATCTGTTCGGTCAGCAATTGCTGGCAGGCTTGAAGCAAAGCAACGTGGATACCGCCCGGATTGCCATATCGGATCGCACATCCACATTGGCTTTCGTACAATTGGTTGAAGGGCACGCAACCTATACTTTCTATGACGAAAATTCCGCAGGTCGCAGCCTTGCCATATCCGACCTTCCCTCGCAATCGGACGATATCACAGCCCTCTATTTTGGCGGCATAAGCCTGTGCAATCCACCCGCCGCCGATACCTATCAGGCTTTCGCCGAACGGGAAGCCGGGCGGGCTGTCATTATGCTGGATCCCAATATTCGGCCCGGTTTCATATTGGACGATACAGCCCATCGTGCACGTCTGGCAGCCATGATTGCCGCTTCTGACATTATCAAGGTATCGGACGAGGATCTGGACTGGATCTATCCGTCAGCCTCCCTCTCGGAACAAATCACCCGATTGCAGGAAGATGGTGCCCTCTATATCATCCTGACCCGTGGCAGCGAAGGGGCAACCGCTTTCGGCCCGAACAATCTGGAAGTCACCATAAAGGCCCGTAAAGTGAAAGTGGTCGACACGGTGGGTGCGGGCGATACATTCAATGCCGGATTTCTGGCATCCCTTTCAAACCAGGGTTTGCTGACCAGAGACGCGATCAGCACCCTGAGTTGCAAACAACTTCAGGCGGCCATGTCTCTTGGCGCGCAGGTTGCCGCCATTACCGTTTCCAGAGCCGGGGCCAATTCCCCCTGGAAAAGCGAATTGACGCAATAGGCCCTGACCATGAAAGAAGCAACTCACTGCCAACAGATGGACATGCAATGGGAGTGTGGCAGAGCAACCATGCAAAGTCTGGGGGCCATGTTGGCACCCGTGACCTTTCTTCTTCCCGATGGCAGAGATGTCTCACCAATGCATATTGCCAGGTGGCAGGAGGATATCGAAATCGGATCCTGTCCCCCAATCCTGCATCACCTGCGCGGAGAATGGCCATGCGTGCCCTTTGGGGCCACCGATACCGGGCCTTTGCCTCCACGCTGGAAATCTGACAACACATCCGAGAACCACGCAGATCACTCAAACCTTCATCCCCACGGTTTTGGCTCAAATACCCATTGGAAACTGGAAAACAAGACATCCGGCGCCATCCGTGCCCAACTTGACTATCCGGACCAGTCCCCGATCAGCTCACTCACACGAAGGGTGACCGGGAAAAAAGGCCAACCGGGTCTTGATATCACGCTGTCAGTTACGGCAAGGCGTGACACATCTCTTCCCATTGGGCTACACCCAACTTTTGCCCTGCCCGCAACAGCTGGTGCCATATCTCTGCATCCAGGAACTTATAAGGACATATGGACATATCCAGGTGATACAGGAGGGCCATGTCCGCTGGAAACAGACAGTCATCATCAGACCCTGTCCGCCATGCGGACAAGAGACGGATCCATCATCAATCTCTCTCGCCTGCCACTCACAGAGCCTTGTGAATGCCTGCTTTTGTTGACAGAAACCGATGGACATTTTGAGTTTCACAATCTGGATGAAGGATACAAAACAAGTCTTGAATGGAATGCCGACCACTTTCCCTCTGTCATGCTATGGATATCCAACCGTGGCAGACAAGCGTCCCCCTGGAATGGTCAGCATCTCGCACTTGGCGTTGAACCCGTTTGCTCGGCCTTTGACCTTGGCACGGATATTTCCGTCGGAACCAACCCTCTGTCGCAAGCAGGTATCCGGACATATCAGACTTTCGAAAAAGACCAGATCTGGACAACCGGCTATTCAATATCCGTCGAGGCGCTCGACTAACGGGCAATCCAATCAGTCTGTATCAACCAAATTCCTGATCGGAGGATAATGTTAGAGCCTGTTCCCAAAAAACTCAGGAATATTTGCTAGAGCTGCTTCAAACGTAATTGTTTGGGTGTAATCCCAAACATCGTTTTGAACTGAGATATGAAGTGGGAAGTATTTTCATATCCGATCTCAAATCCAATATCCGTAATTGATGCGTCGGTTGACACCACAGCGTCGTGGGCGCGAGCCAGGCGCTGTTCAATCAACCATCTGCTGGGTGCAACGCCATATTGTCGTTTGAATTCCCGGTTGAATGCCGACACCGAACGTCCAGACAAATGTGCATAGTCATGCACGCTAAGATTATGCGAGCAATGCTCACGCATCAGATGGCGAATATTGCGTTTGCCACTGTCTGAACAATTTTCATGCAGAAACGATTTGAGGCGTTTTGGCTCATCTGCCGCTGCGACCAGAAACAACAGCTCCATCAGTTTTGTGTGCAATAACTCCCGCGTCCCATCAATGCCTTTGTAGATATCGGTAATAGAGCGCATGAAACCACTTAAGCTGTCATGCCGATCAATTTTGTAAGCACCTATCCGCGACGCTGGTTGAGCGTAATAGTGTACGCTTTGCCGCTCAAATTCACGGATCACGCTATTGTCGAAGAAGAACAAAAGCGCTTCCAATGGTCCGTCGGTACTTGAAAAATTGGATACCATGAAAACATTGCGTGGCAGCAGGATCATCTCACCGGCCCTGACAATGATCTCCTCACCTGTGGGAGTGAAAAACACCTCTTTGCCCTTGGTAACAAAACACAGGCATGGGCAACTGTTATAGAATTCCACGCCAAAGACACTGGACCGAATACACTTTTGAAAGATTGCTTTTAGTCCGTGTTCCATGATCACCTGAGCATCTGAGTAGTCATGCAATCCTTGTGGTATTATCAGGCTTTGGGTGCCATCCATACCAAGATCTGACAATGTTCGATGCCTTCTGGATGTCATATCGATCTCTTTTCTTTCGGGTTGGATGCCAATTTTCTTTCTATCACGTCAGTCAGTAAATTGCGCCAATTCATGCGCGATTTCCGGCATTTTTTTAGCGATGCAACTATTTCCCTTTCCCACGGTACCGTAAGAAACATCCATATAACCAAGGAGATCGCCGTGAGCAATTGGACAACATTGAAGCTAAGGGTTTTTCAGAATGAAACCAGTGTTGTGTTGATCGCAGAGCGGCTTGGATTGGTCACACCAGACACTGAAATCTACAATCGCAAGGATATCTGACATGAACAAAATCCAACTTGTCACTGGAGTTGGTGCAGCGGCCCTTGCAGCCTTGCATACATTTGTTGGCACCCCGGAGATCGCAGATCCGCTTTTGGCGTCAGAGCTTGAGGACCGGGCAAAATACATAAACTTCTTTTGTTGGCACATTGTAACCATCGTGCTGTGGGCCACCGCTGCGGGCTATCTATGGTCCGCAATTGTCAAACCGTCTGTAGAGCTGGCCATGTTCTTGACATGCATGATGGCATGCATCGGGATCTGGGGAGTTCTCCTGCCACCGGGTGTCGGCTTGTCCTATATGACGATGCCTCAGGGATGGCTGTTTTTCCCAATCGTTATGCTTGCCATTTTTAGCCTGGGCTACGAACGCCGGCGTGCCAATGCCCCAGGCTCGGGACCCGCAAATTAAGCACATTCTGCCAGAGTAATTTCGCCTGGGAACATATTGGAAAATCGCGACAATGCCATGAATGGGCATGTCTCAAAACTACAAGGCCCGGGTAATGACCGATACGATCGTAGAAACCATCCCCATACTGCCCTTTGGCATGCTGAACGCTTTTCTGGTGGTCAACAAAGGACAAGCTCTTCTGGTAGATACCGGCCTACCAAACTCAAAAAAGAAAATCGAAAAGGCATTGAGCAAGCACAAGCTTGATTGGTCGAACCTCCACCTTACGATCTTGACACACGCACACATTGACCATTCTGGTTCAGCTGCAGAAATCCGTTCGTTATCACAGGGGGATATCCTCGCACATCAAGATGAGGTGCAATATTGTCTGGGGCGACCTCCAGTTCTTAGACCAACTGGAACATTTGGGCGGTTATTTCAAAAAACCGGTGCAATCCAGCAGCCATTTGATTACTTCACACCCGACCGGATTATGGAGACCGATACACTCGATCTCGATGAGTACGGATTTCCTGCTCGCGTCCTTCATACACCGGGTCACACACCAGGATCTGTATCCATTCTTTTGGAAGCAGGTCGTGTTATCGCAGGGGATTTGACTGCCTCCGGAATATTGCTGGGAGGAATTGTGATGCGCAATCGTCCCAAACAACCTCCATTCGAAGAAGACACAAGCACCGTTATTGCTTCACTGGAGGATCTCTTGTCGAGAGGTTGCGAACAATTCTTCCTTGGTCATGGCGGACCATTGACCGCTGCTGTGATCAAGAAACATATTGAGATCCTTCGCAAAAAATAGAACCCGCGGGAAAGGGGCTATTCCAAAGAAACAAACCTCCGTCCTCATTCTGAGGGGCGCGCAGATTCCTTTACGAAAACAGTTATCTTTCGCAAGCGGTGAAATAGGGCGTCATTGTCCAGGTAATTGGAGGAGCAATGATGCGGACCCATCCAGAAACCAGTGTGGTGAAATTGAAACAGGTATCATTCATCTGCAAGTTCGTTTGCCTATTTCAATTCCGAAAACCACGCACACTTTTCGGGAATAGGCTCTAACCGCAGCATTGAACAAAATGGAAAGCGGGAGACAAGAGCCCCAACCCTGACAAGAAGGCCACGGAATTGCGCGGCCCGCCGCTGGTAGCGGCGGACCTTGCTTTGTTAAGTTGGAACAATGACACCAGGTAGATCATTCACAAACATGGTGTCATTCGGCTGAAAATGAATGACCGACCGGATTGATTTGCCCGCATGTAGAAGGTCAAAGGCAGTGTTGATCTGCTCATGGGCCATATTGTGGGTGATATAGGGGTCTACGTCGAAATCACCACGCAGCCATTCATCCACCATACCCGGCAACTGGCTGCGTCCAAGAACACCACCAAAAGCGGAACCACGCCAGACTCGGCCCGTTACCAATTGGAAAGGACGTGTGGCAATCTCCTCGCCTGCACCAGCCACGCCAATCACGGTACATTCACCCCAGCCCTTATGACAGCATTCCAGTGCCGAACGCATCACGCTGACATTGCCGATACATTCGAAGGAATAGTCGACACCTCCGTTGGTCATTTCGATGATGACATCATGAATTTGTTGAGAGAAATCAGCGGGGTTGATGCAATCGATCGCCCCCAGACTTTGGGCAAGCTGGAACTTGTTGGGGTTGGTATCAATCCCTATGATGCGGCCTGCCCCGGCCATCTTGGCACCTTGGATAACAGCCATACCAACCGCACCAAGACCAAAGACTGCAACAGTCGAACCCTGCTCGACTTTGGCGGTGTTACGCACCGCACCAATTCCTGTGGGAACGGCGCACCCCATGACACTGGCTTTCGCCAATGGCGCATCCTTCGAGATTTTGGCAACCGCAATCTCAGGCAGCACGGTATATTCGCTGAAGGTCGATGTGCCCATATAGTGATGGATCATCTTGCCCTTATAGGAAAACCGCGAGGTTCCGTCGGGCATCACCCCCTGGCCTTGGGTCTTGCGGATGGTTTGGCAAAGATTGGTCTTGCCGGATTTGATATAGGGGCATTCGGGATCTTCAGGCGTGTAGAGCGGGATCACATGGTCACCTGGCACGACCGAGGTCACACCATGACCAACATCCTCGACCACGCCGACACCTTCGTGACCCAGAACTGCCGGAAACAATCCCTCCGGGTCACGACCCGATAGGGTAAACATGTCGGTGTGGCACAGGCTGGTCGTCACGATACGTACCAGAACCTCGCCTTCTTTGGGGCCCTCCAGATCGATTTCCTCAATTTCCAGAGGTCGATTGGGTTCCCAAGCGATGGCTGCACGGGTCTTCATAACAGTGCTCCTTCTTCAATTTTCTGATATGTAATGTTATATCGTATCAAAATCACATCGAAGGCTGCCGATCAGGCATATCTGGCCATTCGACACGTCAACCCGGCCCAAGAGGACAGACATATGAACCGGACGCCTCGCCCTATGTCAGACCAAAATCGATCCGTGGCGCTGGTAGTCTATCCCGGCTTCAAGGCTCTTGAGGCAATCGGCGTGCTGGCGGTGTTGAGTTATGCCGGACAGCATCTGTGTAGCGGCGAGCTGAATGGTGGTTATGAGGTGACAATCATGGCACCTGAGCCTGGTGCCGTATGCTCGGATACATTGATGTCTCTCGAAGCCAGCACGGCATTGCCGGACAATACTCCATTGGATACGGTATTTATCGTCGGCGCCCAGGACATCGAAACTGTGCTGACGCGGGAGGCGGAACTGGTGAATTGGTGCAGACGCAGAGCTTTCGAGGCCAAGCGGTTCACCGCGCTTTGTACCGGCAGTTTCATCCTTGCAGCAGCAGGACTGCTTGATGGCCGCAAAGCAGCTACCCATTGGAATTATGCAGATCGTTTGCAAACACTTTTCCCGGAGATTGATGTTGATGCCGATGCTATCTTTCTACAGGATGGCTCCCTATGGACGTCAGCCGACGTCACGGCAGCTATAGATCTGGCTCTGGCCTTTGTAGAGCAGGATTTTGGCCGCGATATTGCATTGCGGGTTGCCCGCGACATGGTCATGTATCTCAAAAGACCGGGCGGACAATCACAGTTCAGCACCATGTTGACCGGGCAGATGAGCGGCTCTTCCGGCATGCGCGATATCCAGACCTGGCTGAGCATGCATTTCAATCAGCCGATGACACTGGACAACATGGCCGCACAGGCCAAGATGAGTGTGCGCAGCTTCACGCGCGCGTTTGCGACCGAGCTTGGGGTGACACCTATGGCCTATCTCGAAGGACTGCGCTGCGATCGGGCCAAGGCACTGCTTTTGGATACCGATCTGCCGATGAAAAATGTGGCTTTCAGATCGGGTTTCAGCTCTGACGAGCAGATGCGCAAAGTATTTCGCCGCGCGATTATAGAGCACGGTTCAAGACGGCAGCAGAGGCAGCAAGCTGAGGGCCGGAACAACCATCCTGGGACATGATGGAGGCGCTCTTCCTGAATGACAAACCGTTTCACAGGCAATCTTAGGCACTCTGCAATGCCTATCCCATTCGTAATACTAAATTGTCAGGAAACAATGCGAGATGTTTGCAGGCCCAATATTGCATGACCAGTTGCTGAGATTTGAATGAATAAGAACACACGACTTCATTCTAAGGTATTTTGAATGATACATTGATCACCTATTAGGAACTGGTCATCAACCAAAAGCTGACCCTCACTGCATTCTGTAGAAAGAACAACATGATTTCCACCAATGGCCCCGTCTAAGGGCTCGATTTAAAAGTCTCTGGATGAGACTTTTAGGCTGCATGTCCAGCCCTCTCCCCCTCCCAAACCGCCTTTGATGGTACCATGGCGGGTGGTTTAGGAGGGGGAGAGGGCTTGGTTCAAGGCTTTTAAATCAGGCTCTAACGCCTGCCAGTTTCACCAAACGAGGTTGGTGTATCACATGTCAGCTTTGCGGACCAAGTAGCAGTCACCCAGTAAACGGGATGGAATAACACGAGAGAAGGAGATTAAAGTGATGCTCACTCATGCTTGCCCAATTCTACCAAGCACTAATTTTAAAACGACGAAAAAGTTCTACAACAATTTAGGGTTTGAGTTTGGGTCTGAATATCCCGAACAAGGATACTTGATCCTTCATCGAAATAATATTGAGCTACATTTTTTCAAATCCCCTCAACATGTTGCAGAAACATCAGATCATGGTGTTTTTATCAGGACTGAAGACGTTGACAGTCTTTCCAAAGAGTATGCGGCTCTAAATTTACCGGCTGATGGTATCCCACGATTTACACAGGCCGAGAACAAACCTTGGGGGGTTTGTGAGTTGGCAGTCGTCGACACGGATGGCAACCTACTTCGTATAGGCCAAATCATGGATACTTGATATTGTAGATATCAGCTCAAAGCAGCCATTCATTGGCAATGCTGGTTCGGAAATTGCTACCAATATCGCGATCTTTGCCGAGCAACAACGACAAACAAAATACACCTCGCATCCCGCTCAGCAAGACGCGAGGGTTCCTTTACAAAAACGGGTGTCTTTCACAAGCTGGTCCCCTGTTGCATGTGAAAGACACCCGATGCCAAGTGACGGCTTGAGATCGTAGCATGCAGGCTATTGCACCAGACACCAGATAGCCGTGATCGCCAATCCGATATTGCATAGCAAGCCAACGACAAAGACTAGTGTTCTGGGGCCACCGGCAGGCTTGCCGGTCCCTGCATAATACAGCCCCCAAAACACGATCCGAGCGGCAAAATATCCCCCTGCCAACCAATTCACCAGCATTGGCGAGGCGCCGGCAATGATGGCCACAAGCAACGCCCACCCGAACGCAGGAAACGTCTCGGCAGAATTCGAATAGGTTCTCAGCACACGAAAGCTCAGCTTGGAATGATCAAACCGCACTGGCAGGCCCGGTACTTGTTCCTCATTGATGAATGCAAGCGGTGCAGTCGCAAAATTCTGGATCAGTGTGATCAGGGAAAGTCCGGCAAGCACAAGAAAAGAAAAACGATAGGCGCCGAGATAGGGCAGCACTTCAAAAATCGAATCCATTTTTTCCAACCCAATCTACATTTCCAGATCCAACGCCTCGGCGATCTCGATGGTCCCGGTACCACTCAGATGAGGACAACCTTTGGCAAGGGCAATTGCCTCCTCCATGCTATTGGCTTGAAGAACCGTCATGCCGGACGCCGGATTGGCACCACCATGATCTTCCACCCCATTCGCGCTGATGGTTTTGGACGGCCCAACTGGAAGCCCCGGATCGACAACAGCATCGCCCATACCGGCATTCCAGGCTTTCCAGGCTGCCATATGTTTTGCCCCGTCCTCAGGGCTCTGAATGTCAGGTTTTCCGTGATAGATGAGCAGAAATTTTGGCATGATCCATCTCCTTTTGGTGTGATCAGACCCTAGTCATACCAAGCATCTATTTATGTTAAAGAACATATTATGGAGAATAACCACGGCAACCTTGGGCCAGAAATAGTGAGTGGTGCTTTAAAAACCGGGAGCCAGCTCAAACTCATTGTCTTTCGCGGCGGGCACAAGTGAAACATCGGCAGATAGCTGATGCATGGCAATCAGGTTGGCATTTACCAGATCATTTTCTTCTGCCCGTTTTTGCGCTTGTTCCTGCGACAAGCCATTGGCAAGCCAACGATCAATCAGGCGTTCTCTGAGCATTGAAGTGGAGACTTCAAGCCGGATGGCAAAGTTCCAGCAAGGGAGCAATTCACGCCAGAGCGGAGCATCATAAAGAAGATAATTCCCCTCAATGATCAAGATTTCACAATCATCGCGAACCTGACCTGCCCCCGCTATGGCGATATCACGCGACCTGTCAAAGAGCGGAAAGATGACATCCGCTTCATCGGACAACCGCGATACCAGAGACAGCAACCCGCGAGCATCAAAAGTATCAGGAGACCCCTTTCGATGCATCAGGCCACGTTCCATCAAAAGCCTGTTGTCCAGATGAAACCCGTCCATCGGAACAACCTGCGCCTGGCGATCAAAGGTTGCCAGCGCTTCCACCAGCTTGGTCGCCAAAGTGGACTTGCCACTCGCAGGTGGTCCCACCAATGCCACCAACCGGCGACGGCCAGCCCGGGGCGCAGATTGAATTTGCTCAAGCAATGCCCTCGGAATTCCGTGTATCATGTTGCTCATACTGCCTCGATGGGTGGCTCCTTGGCGCCGGTCATGAACGCCACTGCATCAGACATGGTATAATCCTTCGGATCGATAACACACAACCGCTTGCCAAGCCTGTGAATGTGAATGCGATCAGCCAATTCGAACACATGCGGCATATTGTGGCTAATCAGGATGATCGGAATGCCACGCGCACGGACATCCTTGATCAGTTCCAGAACACGCCTGCTTTCCTTGACGCCAAGGGCTGCCGTTGGTTCATCCATGATGATGAATTTGGATGCAAAGGCCGCCGCCCGGGCAACGGCCACACCCTGACGCTGGCCACCCGAGAGGGTTTCCACCGCCTGATTGATTGATTGAACCGTCATCAGACCAAGTTCGGTCAGCTTGTCGCGCGCAAATCGTTCCATCGCCTTCTTGTCCAAAAGCCGAAACCAGTCTCCGAGAATGCCCTTCCTGCGAATTTCACGGCCAACAAACATGTTATCGGCGATGGAAAGGGCCGGTGACAATGCCAGCGTCTGGTGGACAATTTCAATGCCCAGTTCCCGCGCCTCGATGGGGGAAGAAAATCTGACCGGTTCACCATCAATCAGAATCTCTCCCGCATCGGGTTGAACCGCACCACAAATAGCCTTCACGATGGAGGATTTGCCGGCTCCATTATCACCGATGACCGCCAGGATTTCGCCGGGCATGAGCTCGAAGTCGGAATGATCTATGGCTGTAACATGGCCGTAATGCTTCACAATGCCCCGGCCCTGTACGACAGGCGTTACATCTGATGTCATGCTGAAACCCTCCTGATCCACTGATCTATCGCAACTGCAATGATGATGAGCCAGCCAATGGCAAAAACCTGCCAAAGCACGTCAACGCCAGCAAGACGCAGACCAGACTGAAAAACACCCACGATCAAGGCGCCGAACAAGGCACCCATGATGGAACCACGTCCTCCAAAAAGCGAAATACCGCCAATAACCACCGCAGTGATGGACTGCAGATTGCCTTCGTAGAAACTTTGCGGAGAAATGGAACCGACCCGCCCGATTGATGCCCAGCCGGCAATGGCGCAAACAAGCCCAGCAAGCATATATACGGAGACAAGTGTGCGGTCGGTGCGGATACCCGCAAGGTCGGCTGCTTCCTTGTCATCGCCAATTGCATAGACATGGCGACCCCAGGCCGTCTTGTTGAGCATGTACCACAGCACAATGAAGACCACGATCATCAGGATCGAGCCAAGTGTGATCCTAGCACCGCCAAACGAAAAGGCCGTTCCGAAAAATTTCAGCAATGGCGCGTTTGCATCGATATCCTGACTACGGATCGACTGAGCCCCTGATAGCCACAAATTCAGCGCAAAGAAGATCGACCAGGTACCGAGTGTCGTGATGAAAGGCGGCAACTTTATTTTGGTGATCAGAAGACCGTTCATCAGGCCCGCCGCTGCACCGCCAGCAAACCCGACCAGCAACGCAATGCCCGATGGCACCCCCATATTGACGGCCAGATTGCCCATGATGACCGACATCAGCACCATGATTGCCGCAACCGACAGATCAATTCCCGCCGTGATGATGATCAGGCTCTGCCCGGCGGCCAGGATACCGATGATCGACACCTGCTGCATGATCAGACTGAGATTGAATGCAGAGAAAAATCGCTCACCGGCAATCAGGCCGAAAACGGCCAGACTGATCCCGAGAACGATAACCGGAACAAGGGTCGGATTGTTGTGCAACAGATGTTGAACACCATCCAGCGGAGAACGATAACTGGTTTCGAACTCCGCCACCTTGGTATCGCTTCGATCCAATGAGCGCTCAAAGTCCTGCCCGGATTGTAATTGACTTGTCACTGTGGCCTCCCTTGCCGCTGCCGCAAAACATATCAACGGCAATTAAGGGGTCAAATTTTTGGAATACCAGGACGTAGACTCATAAATGCGATGCATTTGGTAGAGGCAAATTTTTCTGGTCACAAGGAGCAAGGATGCAGACAGTGTGCTGCATTTTCAAGCTCTTTGCCGACGCCAGATCTTGACCATTTTGACGCCAAATCCAGTTCATTTATGAGTCTACGTTCTAAAGAGCGGAGTGCAAAATGCACCCCGCTTTCATGACAGGCTTTTATCAGCCCCAGCACTTACCCAGTCCCTCTTTCGAGGAAAGGGAGTTGATGCCATCGACTGGCTGGTCGGTAATCAATTCCACACCTGTATCGAAGAAATCCAGACCAGAGGTGTTTTGCGGCTTGGTGCCATTTTCCGCCCAGGCCTTGATGGCTTCGACGCCCTTGGACGCCATCAGTAGCGGAAACTGCATGGAGGTTGCTCCGATGATCCCTTCCTTGACATTCTGAACGCCCGGGCAACCGCCATCAACCGAAACAATCAACACACCATCGGTTTTACCAGCCGCTTTCAACGCTTCATAGGCACCGGCAGCAGCGGGTTCATTGATTGTATAGACCACATTGACGCCCTGATCTTTCTGCAACAGGTTTTCCATGGCTGTCCGGCCACCTTCCTCATTGCCATTGGTTACATCATTGCCCACGATGCGCGGATCATCTTCATCACCGATATCCTTTGGGTTCTTGATGTCGATGCCGAACCCTTTCAGAAATCCGTTGTTGCGCAAATAATCGACAGAAACCTCGGAAGCATTCAGATCAAGCAACGCGATCTTCGCATTTGCCGCATTGTCGCCCATTTTTGCCTTGGCCCACTGCCCAATCAGCTCACCCGCCTTGAAATTGTCAGTCGCAAAAGTGGCATCAGCGGTATCAGCAGGTTCAAACGGTGTGTCCAAAGCAATCACAAGCAGGCCATTTTCACGGGCCTGTGTCACCACCGGCGCAAGAGCACGACTGTCAGATGGGGTAATCAGAATGCCCTTCGCTCCGCTTGCGATGCAGGTTTCCACTGCGGCCACCTGACTTTCCACATCACCATCAATCTTGCCTGCAAATGTATCAAGCTTGATACCAAGTTCACCAGCCTTGGCAGTTGCGCCTTCCTTCATCTTGACGAAGAATGGATTGGTATCAGTCTTGGTAATCAGACAAGCGCTGATGTCACCAGCGAGCGCTGTGCTGCTTGAAAGCGCAAATGCCATGGCTGTAGTTGCAAGTATCTTTTTCATGATTTCCTCCGCAAATCTGTAGTTTATCTCGTATGGTTCCCGGCTCCCTCCAGGTCCGAACCCTGAATATCAAGCTTCAGGTTGATAGCTAAAAAGCCACATTTCATTTTGCCTGTCAATTAATAAATAAAGTTGATTTATTAATTGATCGATGCCAACTTGCGCATATAAATGGAGTTGAGTATGGTCTCCACCGTGGATGTAAATAGAATCATTGGCCTCAAAGGAGGCGCAAACCAGAGCGGGGTTCGCGACCATAATGAGCGCCTGCTTCTTTCGGTGTTGCAGCAACGCGGTGGCATGTCAGGTGTTGATCTTGCAAGACATACCGGGCTCTCCCCTCAAACAGTCTCCATCATCCTACGCAAGCTCACAAAAGACGGACTTCTGAAACGCGGAAAACCCCAGCGCGGAAAAGTGGGCAAACCATCCATCCCCATGGAGCTGGACGAGAATGGTGTCTTCTCGCTTGGACTGAAAGTCGGCCGTCGCAGCGCCGATTTGCTGCTGCTGGATATCACGGGTGGTGTGCGAGAACAGGTCCATACGACATATGATTATGCATGGCCTGAAACAATCTTCGGCTTTGTCAAAACCGGCCTTGAAACAATACTCGCCAATATGAGCATTGAGGCGAGAAAACGCTTGTGCGGGATAGGGATCGCTACACCATTCGAACTTTGGAAATGGCACGATCTATCGGGCGAATCTGCCAAAAAATTCCAATCATGGAAAGACATAGATTTTACCGAAGAGATCCGGCGCTTCAGTGAACTTCCGGTTTTTGTTGTCAATGACGCCACGGCCGCTTGCAAGGCCGAGCATCTTTTCGGACGCAATAAAGACTATCGCGACTATGCTTACTTTTTCATCGGCTCCTTCATTGGTGGCGGCATCGTGATCAACGATACCGTGTTTGTCGGCAATCAGGGCAATGCCGGTGCGCTAGGTTCGATGCGAACCACCAGCCCGTTGGGCGAAAGCAAGCAGCTTGTGGATGTGGCGTCCATTCACTTGCTTGAAGCACGGCTGATAGAAGCAGGGCTGGACCCTGATTCATTATGGCAACAACCCCAGGATTGGGATGCATTATCGCGTTACGTTGAGCCATGGATCGGAGAAACGGCGCAGGAACTTGCCAAGGCATCTCTGTCCATATGCTCGGTCGTCGATTTCGAAGCCATTGTCATCGACGGAGCATTTCCGACAAAAATTCGTGACGAGCTGGTAAGCAGGGTACAACGGTATCTGGCCCATCAGGACATCCGGGGATTGATCGCTCCCATAGTGGAAACTGGCAGCATGGGAGAAAATGCGCGGGGGATTGGTGCAGCAAGCAGCCCGATCTTCAGCCAGTTCCTGCTCAATACAAATGCCGGACTGGCCGCAAGTTGAATTGCAGCCAGTGGCAGGTCAGTAACAATCATCCGGATCCATCAGCACGCTTTTGCGCATGGAACATGCCCCATGACAATTGGGTCTCCCGAGCAGCACGCCAAAGCACAAATATGGTGAGGACCAGTAGCAGGATCTCTGCCAGCGGCCCAGCATACCAGATTCCGAGCTCACCAAACCAAACTGGCATCAGGAAGGTAAGTGGAATCGCGAAAGCGTAAGGCTTGGTCAGCCCCAAAATCGCCGCCTTGGCCGCAAAGCCAATCGCCTGAAAATAGGTCGCCACCATCATCAAGGGACCAGCCAAAAAGAAGAAGATGGTCATGATGGGCAGGATGCGAACAACTTCCGCAATCACCGCTGCATCATCAACGAAAGCAGCCGCAATCTCGCCGGGAAAGAACAGCACCAAGGTCTCAATCAGGGCGCAATAGATCAGCGCCACCCAAATGGCAATGCGCAGGCTGGCGTCGGACCGATGCCAGAGCTCCGCCCCATAATTGTTGCCTGTGATCGTCTGCATGGCAAAGGACAACCCCAAAAGCGGCAGGATGGCAAAGGTGATGATGCGCGTGATGATGCCATAGGCCGTCACCGTGTCGGCATATCCCGGCATGGCCACCCATTGCAGAGCGGCAATGATGGCAGCCGAGCCAAGGGCAATGCCAAGGAAATTGAGGCTCTGCGGTGCGCCCAGTGCAAAGATACGGCTCCAGTAGCTGCGCAAGGAATGATGCAGCAAAGTGGATGGCCGCAATGCCGTCTCACCAAAGAAGCGAAAACCAAAGATGATGGCAAAGGCCAGCGCCTGCGCTGCCGCCGTGCCATAGGCAGACCCGGCCACGCCCATATCCAGCAGAGCGATGAGCACATAATTGAAGCCGATATTGGCAACACTGACCAAGAAGCTCATGGAAGCCATGAAGCCCACCCGCCCCTCATTGCGCAAGGCATCGATATTGACCGACAGCACAAAGACCAGCGGCGAGAAGAAGACCGTGATGCGCAGATAGATCACACCCATCTCCGCCAGCTCTTCCGAGCCATTGGCCAGCAACAAGGCCATGGACCACCCAAAGGAAGCGAACAGCACGATCAGCACCACACTCATGGCCAGAGCCATGCCATGGGCCCCGGTGAAAACATTACGGGCTTCATCCAGATTGCCAGCCCCCAGGAACCGCGCCAACAGGCTGGACATGCCGTTGGAGACCAAGGTCGACAGTGCAATGATCAGCATATAGATGGGAAACATCAAGGTGACGGCCGCGAGCGCTGACGGGCCGACATAAATGCCCAGAAAGATGGCATCGGCAACGGATAACAGACCATTCATGCCCATCATCAGGATGAGCGGAACAGCCGTGCGAACATAGATGTCACCAAGGGATCCATGGGTGAAAGAGTTGTCAGACATATCCAGTCTCTCTTGAACCTGACCACGCGAATATTGATGGGTCCCGCATTGCCATCCGCGTGATGCGGAAAGACGAAGATAGAAAAGGAGAGCATAGACCTTCACCAGGACGAATGTCAGCGGGAGGCAGGCGTCTACAACCTGTAAGAGGGATAGTCCGAAAGCTGCACCACGTCAAGGAAGCGGGCCACCCTATACAACAAAGAATGCCTACCCCTTGCGAATCACATAAGTATGTGCTTATGTATTGTCATGATGGAGAATGACATATTCAAGGCTTTGGCCGATCCTACTCGGCGTGCCATTTTTGAAAAACTGGCCAGCGGCAGCATGAATGCCAGCGGCTTGCGTGAGGGTATGGAAATCAGCCAGCCCGCCATGTCGCAGCATCTGGCGGTTTTGTGTGATGCCAAGCTGGTGCGCAAGGAAAAACAGGGGCGCTTCGTCAATTATGAGGTCGATCCCGATGGCATGACCCTGATCCTTGGATGGCTGACCAAATATCGCACCTATTGGCCAACCCGCGTCGATGCCTTGAAGAACTTGCTGAAGGACATGGATCAATGAGCGAGACGATTGCCCCAGACGGAAAAGCAGACAAAGCAGAGCAAGCCGACAAAGCAGAGATCAGGGAAGAATATGCGCTGGATGCAGCGCCGGAAAAAGTCTGGCGCGCCATCTCCATCCCAGCCTTTCGCGAGCATTGGCTGCCTGAAAAAGATCTCGCAGAAGCCGAGCCTGTCACCAGCGAGGAAGGCAAGGAAGTGCGCTATAAAATACGCGATGATACGCCTCCCTATCTGGAAAGCATGGTCCGCTTCCAGATCCGCCCGGACAATGAGGGCGGCACCATCCTCACCATCATTCACCAGCTGACAGATGCCCGCCTTGCTGCCAAGCCAATAGAGGCAGCAAACAGCAACAGCCCATTGATGATGCTGGCGGCTTAGAGCGCGTTCTGCGAAAAGTTGCAGACTTTTCGGATAAGAACTCGCTTAAAGAGAGAAGCGCATTCTGCGAGAAGCCTACGGCTTCAAGCCAGCTTACCAAACATATTTTACAATGAAGGAGTTCGCCCATGCGCGAAGCGATGCAGCTCGTCCCTATGGTCGTGGAACAATCCAGCCGTGGCGAGAGATCTTTCGATATCTATTCCCGCCTGTTGCGAGAACGGATCATCTTCATCAATGGCGAGGTGAATGACACCGTCTCGGCCCTTGTCTGCGCCCAGCTTCTGTTTCTGGAAGCCGAGAATAGCCAGCGCCCCATCCAGCTTTACATCAACTCACCCGGTGGTGTGGTGAGCTCTGGCTTCGCCATGTATGACACCATGCAATATATCAGCGCGCCAGTGCATACGCTTTGCATGGGAACAGCCTGTTCCATGGGCTCATTTCTGCTTATGGCGGGCGAACCCGGGGAGCGCACGGCCCTGCCCAATGCCAGCATCCTGATCCATCAGCCCCTCGGCGGCTATAAAGGACAGGCATCAGACATTCAGATCCATGCCGAACATATTCTGCGCAGCAAGAAGCATCTTACCAATCTCTATGCCGAGCATTGCGGGCGCAGCTATGAGGAATTCGAGAAAGCCATGGATCGCGATCATTTCCTCACCGCAGAAGAAGCCGTAGAATGGGGCCTGATCGACCGCGTCCTCACCAAGCGTGAACTGGCTGCCTAGTGTGATGGAATTGAACTAGGTATCATTTATCCAGCTGGTACGTTTGCCTGGTTCAATTCCCAAAACCAGACCAGACCAGACCATGTCTCGATGAATCGCATTAACCTCGAATGATCTAATTATTTGCCAACCATCCTTTTGAATCTGAAGTTCGTTCGGTGCTCGCAGCTCTATGTGACGAACTTTAGATTCGGGTGACTAGAGCGCGTTCTGCGAAAAGTTGCAGACTTTTCGGATAAGAACTCGCTTAGACGATAGAGCGCGTTCACTTGGCCGACAATTGCGGGCAGGCACTCTCATCAGAAATTCAAGATATCCATTGACTTCTATAGCCAGGAACAGTGATTGTTCGACATGTTGCAGGCACATAATAAGTGCATATGCCTGTGTCTTTCCCAGAGGAGATTTCCGGTGACGCTTGAATTGTTAATGCTGTATTTTCCGAATTTACTGATCATTCTCACGGTCTTCACCGTTGGGGTTGCCAGCCCCGGACCAGCAACATTGATGATCCTGGGCACGGCAATGTCACGGGGGCGAGCTTCGGCACTGGCCCTGTCATTTGGGATCGTCACCGGGTCATTCTTCTGGGGAACTGTTGCAGCATTCGGACTTGTTGCAGCGATGAAAACATCCGCAGATTTATTCACGGCAATGAAAGTGGCTGGCGGAATATATTTGTTCTATCTGGCTTTTCGGGCCTGGCGCTCTGCTCTGACAACAGATCAATCTCTCACGGTGAAAGCATCTGATAGTGTGAGCCTCGGGCGCAGCTATGTCCGGGGGTTACTGCTGCATCTAACCAACCCCAAGGCACCTTTGGTCTGGTTGGCAACGCTTTCTGTGGGGTTGGGCGAAACAGCACCATTTCCGTTTCTCATTCTGGCGATCACACTATGTATGCTCGTCGCAATGATCATTTTCATCGGATATGCCGTTTTATTCTCCACCCCGACTGCAACCAGATTCTATATATCCTTCAGACGCCCGTTTGATGCGGTTCTGGGATTTCTTTTCGGTGCAGCGGCAATCAAGATCCTGACATCCCGACTGAATTGACAAAGCTGCAACAGCATCATTGACGATTGAACGCGACATTCAAACCAAGAGCAACCAGAACGCCGCCGCCCAATCGCTGCGCGATGCGATTGGCAGAAGCCGAGCTCTTGAAATACACCGCCAGCCTGTCAGCCAGAACCACACATAGCATATCTGCGCTCGAAAAGACGATATTCACGATCGTCCCAAGAATGAGCAATTGCACCCACATAGCAAACCCTGCATTGGGATCGGTAAATTGCGGTAGAAATGTAAGATAGAAAATCGCAGTCTTGGGATTCAGAACCTCGACCGTGACACTTTCCCAAAATGCCCGTCGCGGGCTTTTCGGATCTATCTTCAGATCCGTACTTTCCAGAAGTGCGCTTGATGTAAACATCTTGTAGCCCAGCCAGATCAGATAGACCGCACCACCAAATTTCAGAGCCAGATAAAGAACCGGCACAGCCTTGAAAACCAAGGCCAGACCGAAAGCCGCCGCCAAAACATGGACATACCCACCAATATGGATGCCAAAAGCAGCAAACCAGCCAGCCCGTTGTCCACGCGCGATGGTCTGAGCCGTTGTATAGAGCGTAGCGGGGCCTGGCATATAGGCAAAGATGCAGGTTGCCAGAAAAAATGCGATCAAAAGGTCAGTGGATGGCATGAAGACAGCTCTCATCAACTCGGCATGGCGGGAACCAAAATCTACACCGCACCCAATGTGATAGCAATTTAATACCGCCAACAACAATCACAGTTCGATTATGATCGAAGCATTCATATCTTACTCTCTTGTATATCTTGAAAAACGGCACGTCGGGTGCCCGATCCACAAGAGGAAGGTCCATATGCAATGACATCGCCAAATCCGAGAATGGAACTCGCATTGCTGGCACTATTGGCATTGCTTTGGGGGTCATCCTACTTGTTCATCAAAATGGCAGTCACCGAAATCCCGCCCATCACTCTGATCGCACTGCGGGTCTTCGGTGCTGCAGTCTTCCTTATCATCGTGATGAGAATCCGATCCGAAAAGCTACCCAGAGATAGCAAGACCTGGCGGATGTTGTTTCTACAGGCAATCTTCAACAGTATTGGGGCCTGGAGCGTGTTGGCATGGGGTCAACAATATGTGGAGTCGGGTCTGGCGAGTGTTCTGAACTCCACATCGCCAATATTCGTCTTTCTGATCACGGCAACAATGACCCACCATGAGACTCTCGATGGGCGTAGCAAGCCAGGCTCATTCACTTGATGGGCAAGAGCGGTTCTCTGCCTTTGTCGGTCAAGATCCAGCAATCCCGCCCTTCAAACACGGCAGGCATCAGCGGATGACCATAGCCGCAACCGGTATCCAGCGCTATGCGATTGCCAAAATGCGTGGCCTCATCCACCGGAGTGTGGCCATGCACCACGAGAAACGGATGTTCGGTTCTATCATCAAGAAATCCATCCCGGATCCAGACAAGATCATCCTTATCCTGCTGCTCCAACGGCACACCGGCCCGAATGCCCGCATGAACGAACAGACAGTCCCCCTCTTGGTGAGAATAGTGCAAGCTATCCAGAAAATTCAGATGCTCCTGTGGCACCACAGCACGCGCCCGCTGGTGAATATTCTCGATCCGCTCTTTCTCGGCAATGGCCACGCCATAGGATTCCAGAGTTTCCACCCCACCGATGCGCTCATGAAACCAGTGATAACCCACCGGCAAATGCTTGTCGGTGCGCGGATAATCTTCCATGAACATGGAGAACATGCGGTCATGATTGCCCAACAGGCAAATCCAGTTACGCCCCTTGGCAAGGCCTTCCATCAGAAACTCGATAACCTCACGGCTCTGCGGTCCGCGATCGACATAATCGCCCAGAAAGACAATGCGGGCATCCCTTCCGCCATCCTGCTCTATTCTGTCAATGGCATCCTGCATCCGGTCCGGCGCACCATGAATGTCGCCGATGGCATAAAGTCTTTCAGTCAATTTTCAGGCCTCGAAGTTGGAAAAGGTGCAGGGCGGAAAGGAAAGGAAGAGCCTCACGGCAACAGCCCGCCAGCAACGGTCAGGATGGTGCTGGAGACAAATCCGGCTTTATCAGACGCCAGCCAGACAGCAGCCTCGGCTATGTCCGTGGGCTGAGCAATTCGCCCCAATGGCGTGGCAGCGGCAATCATCGCCGGGCGGTCCGGATTGCCTTCACGTTGATGCATATCGGTCTGTGTGGTGCCAACGCGAATGGCGCAGACCCGCACACCAACCAGTCCAAGCTCCTTGCCCGCACCAATGGTCATGGTCTCCACTGCGCCCTTGGAGGCAGCATAATGGATATATTCACCCGGGCTTCCCACACTAGCCGCGACAGATGACATATTGACGACGCAGCCCCCTGCCCCACCTTCATCTGTGCGCATGCGCTTTGCCGCTTCCTGCAAGCAATAGATCGAGCCAAACAGATTGGCCTCGAAGGTGGCATAGAGCGTCTCTTTCTTCAGATCCGTGATGCTCGTGCTTCCACCAATGATGCCAGCATTATTGACCAGACAAGTGACTGGCCCCAAGGCTTCATCGCAAGTCACGAACATCGCTTTCACGGCATCCTGATCTGCCACATCGCCTTGCACGGCAATGGCACGAACGCCTTCCTCCTCACATTGAGCGACAGTCTGCTGCGCGCCTTTCAGATCAGACTTATAATTCACGCAGACATCATATCCATCTTTGGCAAAGGTAAGTGCAGTCGCCGCGCCAATGCCTTTGCTGGCCCCGGTGATCAGAGCAATCTTCTTTGCAGATAGGGTCATGGAAAATGCCTTCGCTCACATCATCATGAATTTGGGAGACCGATGACAGAGACGCTGTCATACTGGAATCGGTAGGAAGAGACCTCTTTTTGCAAAAAATTTGTCCAAATGTCCATCGGCTTCCTGCCCGTTCGTCATGTCAATGAAGGCAATCTCGCCTTTGAAGCGATAGAAAGAGGAAAATATGACGATCTGGACAATTCTCGCAAGCACCATAGCAGTCGTGGCCCTGACCGCAGCAGGCACATTGTTGCTGCCAAAACAAATAAAGGTCGAGCGGCAGGCAACCATTTCTGCGACACCCTCAGCAATATTGACCCTTGCTGCATCCAATGAAGGATACCAGCGCTTCAATCCCTATCTGAGCGCAGATCCAAATCTGAAAATCTCTCACTTTGGCCCCTCATCCGGCATCGGCTCAGGTTTCACATTTGATGGCAAGGATGGAAAAGGCAGTCAAACGGTTGCAGAGCTCTCCTCCAATTCAGTGCGCTATGCCATTGATCTTGGCCCCATGGGCAAACCAGCCCAGACAATCGAAGCAAATCCGGTGACAGGTGGCTCCCTTGTGACATGGAGCATGGATATGGACCTTGGCTACAATCCAATCGCCCGCATCTTTGGCCTCTTCATGGATGGCATGGTGGGCAGGACATTCGAACAAGGCCTTGACAATCTGGCCACCGCTACTTGAGTTTGGGGCTTGAAATAAAGGAAGACTTTCATGCGTTATACATTTTTGCTCTATACCGACCCCGCTGACCTTGCCGACATGACCCAGCAAGATTGGGAGGCCGAAAAAGAGGTTTACGGCGCTTATATTGGTGCCCTCAATGCAGCCGGGGTTTTTGTCGACACCGACTGGCTGCAACCAGTGCAAACCGCCACGACACTTTCCTTGAAAGGTGGCACCATACAGGTTCAGGATGGCCCTTTTGCCGACACCAAGGAAACTCTGGGCGGTTATTTTGTCATCGACGTGCCCGACCTTGATGCGGCCATGGCCTGGGCTGAAAAATGCCCGGCCGCCAAAACCGGTAAGGTGGAAATTCGCGCCTCCGCAATGGGGACCATATGAGTAATCCATCCCGCGCAGCAGAAATAGCAGCGCGGGATTCCTATGGTCGGCTGCTGGCATTCCTGTCATCCCGCACCCATGACATCGCCATGGCCGAGGATGCTCTGGCGGATGCCTTTGCCAAAGCGCTCAGCCATTGGCCGGAGCATGGCATTCCTCAAAACCCGGACGCCTGGCTCCTCACCGCAGCCCGCAACAAGCTGACTGACAATCAGCGCCACCAGACCCGCTTCCCAACCCAGAGCGAGATCCCGGAAGGATCGTCAGAACATGATGCAGACACGACCATTCCGGATGAGCGCCTCTCACTGCTGATGGTTTGCGCCCATCCGTCCATAGCGTCTGACATGCATGTACCCTTGATGTTGCAAACCGTGCTTGGGATGGAAGCCAAAACCATTGCTCACTTGTTTCTGGTCTCGCCAGCAGCATTGGCCAAGCGATTGGTGCGGGCAAAGACAAAAATTCGCGATGCAGGCATTCCGTTCAAGATCCCCGATGATGACAGCTTGCCCGAGCGAAGCATGGCTATCTTTGAGGCCATCTACGCGCTGCATGCCCATGATTGGCTGGATCCAAAGGATGCCATGGGTGAAGAGGCCCTGTATTTGGCAGATCTGTTATGCCGCCTGATGTCAGGCAATGCCGAAGCCCTTGGGCTGGCAGCGCTGATCGCCCTGAGCCAATCCAGAGCAAATGCGCGGATCATTGACAATCAGCTAATCCCAACCCACGAACAGGATCCGTCTCGTTGGAACAATCAGCTCATCCAATATGGCTCCAGACAATTGAGACGAGCCTATCAATTGGGCTCGACCGGACGCTTTCAGATAGAAGCGGCCATCGAAGCAGCCCATATCGCAAGAAAAGACACCGGCGAGACGGATTGGGCGGCGCTGAACAAGCTCTATTTCGCGCTTCAAAAAATCGCCCCGAGCGCCGGAGCCCTGGTCGCACAAGCCGCCATTACCGGACGATTGCACGGCCCAAAGCAAGGGCTGGATGCATTGGAACAAGTCGAACAGCAAGTCGGCTCTGCATTCCAGCCCCTATGGGCATCCCGCGCCGAGATGCATGCGCAATTGAATGAAAATGAAGCAGCCAGCCGCTGCTACCGAAAAGCCTTGTCACTGACCACAGACGGCCCAACCATCAAGCTCCTGAACAAGAAGCTTCTGGCTTTGGAGGCAAATTCCATCGCAAAATAAACCCCTGAAAATAGACGCATTTTTCAGATCAAAATATGCTTTGACGTCTTTAAGCGCTATCACTTTCATTGAGCAAGACTGATGCATCCTGGCTATTCATGTAAGAGCAGATCGCCTGCACCAGACCTGATGCAGAGCCGGGAACAATATTGAAAAACATTGCCGGTTCAATCAGCTCCAGCTCTGTCAGAAGGAAGTCACCGTCAGACATCATGACGCCATCAACCCGCGCATAAAGTGGTAGGGTAGCAAGGTCAGATAGAAGGCAGTTGCTGCTCCAATGGCAGTGACAGGTGCATCCGCAGGGGTCACCGTCACGCCATATTGGCTATTGGCCCGCCAGTCTTCAGCGGATGGCATGCGCGTCACCGCATGAGAAAAGCCACCATTCAGGAAAATCATCGACAGCTCACCCTGTTTGATCTCAGGGATCCAATCTTGCAGGATATGTGGCCTGTCGATCTCCAGAACGTCCGGCAGCGGTCCTTCCAGCATGCGCACGCCATGGCCGCTTTGCCCAATGGCAGGCTTGATGACCGCCCGCGGCCAATCTTGCGCTTCCATGACAGGCAGCACCTGCTCGGTCTTGTCGATCAGAATGGTCTTTGGAACAGTAACGCCCCTTTGCTGCAAATCCAGCAAATAGGATTTCTCCATATTCCAGGCCATCAGCTTCGGACAATTGCCAAAACGCCCGCCAGCCTCGCTGACCTCATCCAACCAATCCCGAAAGACTTGCGGATATTTGGCATAATCCCAGATCGCCAATGGCAAGATCAGATCTGCGTCCGAAAAGACCTGAACCCCATCCTGCCATGGCAAAACCTTCACGGAATGCCCCTCGGCTTCCAAAGCCTCCATCACCACCCGCAAGCCTTCCCCCGGCAAAGGCCAATCGCTGCAGGTAGCAATTGCGATGGAAAGAGAAGCAGAGCGAGCAGCAGTCATGGAAAAGGCCGGAAGAGTGACAAAAATAAAATATGAAATTTAAATTCATATAACAAACTTTGATGTCACATTCCATGAATTTTCGAGGATTTGGTGCGTGTCAGATTTTTACTCTTGCACCTGCGCATCCAGGCTGACGTTACTCCATCCCCGCCCCAAACTCATCATCGAATATGGAAAAGCCAGCAACAAAGCCCCCAGCCAAGCCATGGCCAACGCCATTCAAAATGGCTTTTGGTGGAGTTGGGTCAGATGAGTGGGTTTCAGCAAGGAACTCCAAGGCTCTGACGAGTACTATATCAGCTTTGCTAAACAATTCCTGCCGGTTAATCCGAAACAAGCCTTATTGGGGTAGTTGATGCAATTGGATTGCAGGTCTTCGTTAAGCTTTGATCATTTTGATCGCATTTCTCCAGCCCCCCCGAACCGGCAGAAAGCGTGCCATCATTTGAATTCATGTCTGGTTGCATTTTTCTCAGGAATTTGAAGAGGTCACTATCAGTTGACAAAATAATGGTTGTCCCTTCTGAAATCATGTTTTTGTAGGCCTGCATCGTCCGTGTGAACTCGTAAAACTTAACCGTCTGGGCATTTGTGTTATATGCCTGTGCGTAGATTTCTGCGGCCGAGGCATCAGCTAACCCGCGGATTTCCTCGACGGCTCGATAAGCCTCTGATTGAATTTTGTTTAAATCCCTTACCCTGTTGCCGCGAATACGGGCTGCCTCACCATTGCCTTCCGAGAGGAAACGCTCGGCAATTTGTCGCCGTTCCGATATCATCCGATCGTATATTTTGGGTCGGACACTCTCATTGTAATTGATCCGCTTAAATCTGATATCGAGAAGCTCAATTCCGAAGACGCTGACTTTCTCCGATGCAGCCTGAAAAATATCCTGTTCAACAAGTGCGCGCCCCTTCTGAATAGGGACCAGAGATCCGATATCTTGCGCTAACTCATCCTTGGTCAAAAGAGTGTCTCGCAAGGGCGTGCGACCTTTTGTTGTACGAATGATTTCGATGAGCTCATGTTTGGCGATCGCATTTCGTGTTTCGCTGCCCAAGATATCGTCAAGGCGTGATTGGGCGCTACGTTCATCTCGCAGGCGCAGAAAGTATTGCAGCGGATCTGTTATCCTCCAACGGGCAAAGAGATCCACCGAGATATAAAGCTTGTCCTTGGTCGGCATGTCCGATGGATTGCCATCCCACTCCAGAACCCGCCGATCAATGGGATTGACTTCCTGAATGAAGGGAAATTTCAGTTTGAGCCCCGCTGTGGTAACGGGTTTGCCAACGGGTTTGCCGAACTGAGTGATAATAGCCTGTTCCACCTCGCTGACCGTATATAGAGCAGCCACGGCCGAATAACCTGCGATAAGTGCAATCCCGGCAAAAATACTATAGGTGATTTTCATGGTCGAGCCTCTTGGTGTTTGTCGAGGTTCAGCATAGGCAGAATACTGCCGGTTGTCTCATCGACAATAATCTTGGAACGGATCGCCGGCAGAACGGACTGCATGGTCTCAATGTAGATGCGACGCCGTGTGACTTCTGGGGCTTTTTCATATTCAGCGAATAGTGAGGTAAAGCGTGCAGCGTCTCCTTCGGCTTCATTGACACGTTTCAGCCGATAGCCATCTGCTTCTCGTATACGTTGATCCTTCTCACCTTCAGCCAGCGGAATGACTTTGTTATACTCTCGTCGTGCCTCATTAATCAGTTTTTCCTTTTCTTGCTGTGCCTGGTTCACTTCGTTGAACGAGGATTGAACCGGTCCTGGAGGATTGATATTCTTCAATTGGACCTGATCAATACTGATACCCATAGCGTATTTGATTGAAAGCGCCTGCATTTTCAAAAGCGCCTCACTTTCAATTTCCTGCCGCCCAACTGTGATGACTTCATCTACCGTTCGGTCACCAACCACTTCACGCATGACCGATTCCGAAACATAGCGCAGCGTTGCACTGGGCTCCCGAACTTCAAAGAGATACTTGACCGGATCAGAAATGCGGTACTGCAGAACCCATTCCACAAGTGCGGCATTGAGGTCACCGGTCACCATTTCTGTTTCACGTCGGCCGTCCGTGGGGCTTTGATACGGATAGCTGGCTCCAGGTGTCTTGAAACCAAACTCCTGCTTCAATTGACGTTTAACAGGTACGATGGTTGCTTTGTCGATCTCAAAAGGAAGCTTGAAGTGCAGGCCCGGAGGAACTTCTGATATGTATTTCCCAAACCGTTGAATCACCGCAACAGAATCGCTCGGAACGGTGAAATAGGATGTCCAGACACCCAGGATCAGTAAGATGGAGGCTACCGCAAAAGCAGAATTACGAATTGATGGTGGGCCTCCTGGAAACATGTTGCGAATTTGCGCACTTGCTTGCTGAAATAGTTCGTCCATAGCAGCAGAAGCTGGATTTTGCTTGGAGCCCCACGGGTCCGAATTCTCAGAACCATCGTTATGAGCAGGCATGACATATCCTTTTTGGTCCAGCAGGTAAGGGAGGCCGAGCGATGTTGTCGGTCGCACCAGTCATCCCTCCTTGCGAACTTTTCAAAATTACTGTTAACCTCATTAATTTGGAGGATTTGGCAGGAGCAAATTTTTCTGCTCACGAGCAGAAAAATGCGGACAATATAGTGCATTTTCAAAGTCTTGCGACGTGGTGAACAGAAAAAATCACCCTATCCTGCGGATACCAAAATTAATGAGTTTACGTCCTGAAAACTAGGAGCCTTAAGTTTTGGTTTTTTTGGTGCCGGACAAAGTCTTTTTGGTTTCGGTTTGATCTACCTTGGTTTGAGCCGTATTGGTTTCATCAGCTTGTTTTTTTGTGTCGGAAACTTGCCGTTTCAACGCAGCGGCAGCTCTCGTAGTCAGATCCTTGAAAGACATTTTGTAATCCCTTGTTTGCTGCAATCCTTTTGCAGATGAAAATCACTAAATAAGGCGAACTGGCATTAATTGATGGAATAGATATTGGTATAGGGAACAATGACCTGCAGCGAAGGTTTGCGATGCTGTGCGGATTGCGTCGGAATGCTCAATTCCAAAGGTGATTCGATCATGAACATAATCGCAGACCGCTTGAACGCATAACCATCCCAAATCATTGAGATCGAATAGTCGCCATGCTTCCTCGGACAACAGATCGGCATCACACTATCGACTGCCACTATGGTGTGGGCCCAGCACGTCTTGAAATGAATTCTCGTGATGAGCCTAGATGCCGGAGTTCAGTCCCAACGTGTAATACGATTTTCTCGAAAGGTTGTAACTGCGAACTGCTGCGCTTTGAATGCGAAAACGTAGTTTTTCAAACGCCTGCCGATAGCTGATATCCTTGCCACCTTTGCCCCCCATCAACTCATCAATTGTTTGAGAGGCCATGGTAAAGTGGACCTCGAATACACCGTCATATCCAGAAAACCGAATGATCCCTGTATCTTCATCGATATCGCAAGTTTGATTTGGAAAGACTAACGCCATGGCGATGTATGGTTGCCACACCATCTCCTAAAACCGGCCACTGAGGCCATATTGTCTATTTTGGTCATCTCAATGTTTTGATGAAAGCCTCGATCCTTTTAACGATCCCGATGATTTTTCCATATTCGAAGCAAATACTCGCTAAATATTTCCGGCTTTCATATTGAATATTCCGATCCCCATCTGAAAACTATATTTCTAACGCTTGTACTATTCCTGTTTTTACGTGGACCAGGCCCATTTCTGGTTCTTCGCGTTCGTGATTGAACCTGTCGTTTCTAATCCTGTACCAGGACATCCCTTCAGAGTTGGGAAGTTTGAATAGGATTTTGAAATATTTTGGCGTTACCGGAGATAGCCCCACTCTGGACTTAAGTGACACTGTGTCACCAGCCTGGAAAGCCATCTTGGTTGCGGAAACGGGGACGCAATTGTTCATTTGTCCCACTCCATAATCGCAGTTAGCTCATCAAAATCGATAGCATGCTGCTCGGTTCGCGTTTTGGATGTACCGATTGAAGGGATTTCTATGAATGTTGCTTTGCGTCGGTAAGCCAACCAGGAAATGCCTTCAATAAGTTCCTCTTCATACGAGATGTTGTAGTCACCTGGCGGATATAATTGTTCCGATTTGGGAAGCGAGAACTCATGTTTAAGATGAACGACTGATTTTGTTAATTTGTTCTTCATATGTTCTTCCTTCAAATGTGTTTGATATGAGCCGGAAAACGAGTTGGATTCTTAAAGAAAACGATTATTTTTTTGGCTTGCTCGTTTCTAGCAAGTATCACGGCAACAAAAACGGATGAACAAGAATGGTGGCATGAAGATATAGGGTGCCAAAAGCTTCTTGATATTAAATACAAATACGCGCCAATTGAGGTTTATTGAAGGCAATACAAGTGTAAACTGATTTGATAGGCTGAACATTTATAAAATTCGACAATGAATCACATTATTCGATGACATACAATCATTCCATCACGATGTTCCAACGTCTGTAGAGGGGATACAACGAGAACGTCCTGAATGGGCTGAAAGCTGATGATCTCGATTTCGGCGACACACTTGGAAAGCGACACCAGTCTGTTACAAATTCCGGGTTACTCCCCACCACGCAAAGCCTCAATCCGTTCCAAAAGCTCATCACGGCGTTCGTCCAGATCAGCTCGCAGCCGATCTATATGTTCCAGCTTTTCAGTGAGACGGTCGATGCCGTCTTCGCAGGGACCTGCGGCGCCTTCATCGCTGAGGCAATTACTCATGGCGCGGACTTCGCGGGTGGAGAAGCCCGTGGCGATGAAGTCTCGGATGCGGCCAGCGCGGCGCAGATCAGCTTCGCTATAATGGCGATAGCCATTGTCTGAGCGGGAGACCTCCAGCAGGCCTTCTTTTTCATAATGGCGCAGCATGCGCTGGCTGATGCCCAAACGCTCGGCGGCTTCCTTGGCTTGCATGATATCTCCTCTTGATGCCAGTTTAGGCCGCCCTCTCCCCCTCCCAACCACCTGTCATGGTACCCTTATGGCGGTTGGGAGGGGGAGAGGGCTTGGCTGGGACCTCTTCTATAAGACATATATGGAAAGGCATCTTTGCCCGATCAAGGACGTTCTAAATCCGTAACGACCAGCCGCCATCGACGGTAAGGATCTGGCCGGTCAGCCATTCATTCTCCGGGCTACCAAGGCGCAGGATCCAGGGCACGATATCGTCGGTCAGCCCACGTCGACCCAATGGAATTTCCGATGCCTCCTGCGCTTCCACCTGTTGTGCCATCTCGTCTGATAAGCCCATCATGCCGGTCAGTGCGCCGCTTTTTACCGGCCCCGGCGCGATTGTATTGACGCGAATGCCATCGCCTGCCAGCTCCACGGCCCAGCTTTGGGTCAGATGATCCAGCGCCGCTTTGGTAGCGGCATAATGGGCCAGCATGGGCGCGGCATTGCGGGCAACAGCGGTGCCGATATTGACGACAGCGCCTTTGCTTTCCTTCAAAGCTTCATGACCCGCCTTAGTCAGTAATGATGGCGCAGCGATATTGATCGTCGCCAGATTAGCCATGCTGTCCGCATCATAGCCCGGCAGTGGCATGACCTTGCCCGCGCCTGAATTGTTGACGATCAGATCCAGCCGCCCCCAATCGGAAAGCGCTGCGGCAACGATACGCTCACCACTGTCTGCATCGGCGCTATCAATCTGCAATGCTTTGATGCTATCGCTTTGGGCTGTCACCTCATCGAGCGTCTCAGCTGTGCGACCGGTGATCAGCACCTTTGCACCCTGCTCAGCCAATGCCAGTGCGGTTGCCTTGCCAATACCCGAACTGCCACCTGTGACAATCGCAACCCGATCCGTCCAAATGCTCGTCTGTGTCATATCCATCTCCTATGCATGAAGGCGTCAGACCTTCTTCAGCACAGGGATCTAGCAGATTGACACTAGTGTCAGGGTCAAGCCCTTTCAGAAGCCTGGTTGGGGATGAATGGCACCAAGAAGCGTTTGTCATGAACGAAACAAGGCACCTCTTTTGAGATAGGGGAAATTACGATAGTCTCGCCAAATAAAGCCTCTGCCTGCAGGAACTTGTCAATCATGGTGAATGGCGGTTGGAAATGGAATGTGCCTATGAAGATTTCGCCGGAACTGCAAAAAACTTTCCTGACCCTCGGTCGGGAAAAAACACTGTCCCCAAAGACCACCTTGCTTGCAGAAGGAGACATAAGCCGCCATGCCTATTTCATCCTATCAGGAAGCATTCGGCTTTGGCATAACAATGACGGCGCGGATACATCGGTAAAGTTCTTCCTGCCCGGCGAGTTATGTGCATCCCTTCAGAGCATGCATCTGGAAGAGCCAAGCAAATACGAACTGGAAGCAATCTCACCTTGCATCGTCCGCGCGATCACCAAGTCGGAACTTCATCAGAAAGCCACCGAAACACCGGGGTTGAATGACTATTTCAACTCGATCATGGTCCATTGTCTGGTCAATTATCAGGATCTTTTTGTAGATCGGATCGCAAAATCTCCTGAAGAGCGGTATCGGGCGCTGATCGAGGATGATCCGGAAATCCTCGAGGTCGTTCCCTTGCATTACATTGCCTCCTATCTCGGCATCACCCCGGTCTCACTCAGCAGAATTCGCAAAAAAGTGCGCTCGGCTAAACAAATGTAAAGGCGGCAGCTCGCTCCTCCATATAGGCTGAAACGAATAAGGATGCGGCGTTTTCTTCGAGCGCTGCATTTTTCTTTGTGGCTGCCATTTGTGCAGCTCGTCAATCAACAATGCGCCTGCGCGCTGCTGCAAGGGAACAGAGATAATGGCATCAAGAATATTGGTCGGGCGTTTGCTGATGGCATTCGGCATCATCGCGGGCTTCGTGAGCTTTTGGTACACATTGGAATACACCTGGACACCAGAATTTCAGGCGACAAATCTTCCAGAAGGTCCCACCCATTCAAACTATCACGCCTTTCGCGAAGCCATGCTTGCCTTTGCAGTCAATCTGCTATTGATCTGGGTCGCAATCAAAGGGACCAATATCACGCGCGAGACCTGGCTCATCACGACTTTCATGGCCATATTCTATTATCTTGGATGGTGGGCAGCCTGGCCGATCTGGGGCTATCACGCACCCAATATGATTGCAGAGACCAATCACCTGATCGGCACGATTGGGGGCATGGGAGGCCTGCTGCTATTGCGTTGGCGCGAAAGCACCTGAGGAACAGGACCCGATAGAGCGATCCATTTGGACATTCGCTCCAGTATAAGCAAATGGAAATCAAAAAGAGCAAGGAAGTCAGAGATGAGCCAAGGCATTGCATTGTCCTGCAAAGACCCGGCAACCAGCAAACTGACTGTCGTCGAATTTGCACGGACGCCACCAAAGCCAGACGAGGTGGAAGTCTGTGTCAAGGCCGCATCCGTCAATCCGATTGATGTGCATCGGGCATCGGGGTACGGACGCAAATTATTGTCACTGCTGGGTGCGGGTAAATTCCCCATGGTGCTGGGAAATGATTTTGCCGGAACCATCTCTGCAGTCGGCAACAATGTCAATTCCTTCAAGATCGGAGATCGGGTCTTCGGCGCAAGAAAACCCTCGCGCAACGGGACCCATGCAAGCCATATAACCTTGAAGGCTGATCCGGCAACGATTACGAAGGTACCAGATGGCCATGCGCTGAAATCCATCGCAGCCCTGCCCTATTGTTTCACAACCATGTGGCTGGCTGTGCGCGAAGCCGGTCTTACCAAACGCAACGCCAAGGATAAAAAGATCCTTGTTCACGGTGCAGCCGGCGGCCTTGGGTCACTGGCACTCCAGATGCTGTCCGATTGGGGGGGCGATGTGACAGCCATTGCATATCCAGCAGCCCATGAAACATGCCTTAGCCTTGGGGCAACGCACACAATTGATCTGACATCGACGCCATTTTCCGAGCTTAACCGATCATTTGATGCCACCTTGAATTTTGCAACATGGGACCATGATCTTCAGCTTCTTGGGTGTTTGAAGAAAGGTGCCATGGGACACGCAACCACAGTACATCCCATGGTGCGAACGTTCGACGAAAACGGGTTGATTGGTGGAGCAGCCAAAACATTATGGCGCAAACGGAGCCACCAAAATGCATTACCATCAGGCGTCGACAAATACAGCTGGACAATCTTCCAGCCAAATCGATATACCCTCACCGAACTCACCCGCCTTTTGAAGCTGGATCGGGCAAAGCTGGAGATTGGTCTTGAAGTCCCCTTGCAGGATGGAGAAAAAGCCTTCGATCATATCAGAAAGGGGCAAGCCGGGCGGGCAATCATAGTGCCCTGATGGTCAGACGGCTGCTATTACTACACCGGCACTGGTTACCAGCAAGCCAGTGCCTGCTGCCTCACCAAACACAAGTTATGACGGAAATTTTCAAAAACGCCATGCCTCAATTCTATGTTTGAAATCCACAGTCCCTCTTGGCACCCCACCTCACTATGCTATCAATAGCAAAGCCATGATATCGTCATGCCCCGCCCTGTGATCCTTGCTGGATCGACCTCACCTTGAAGGACCGTCCATGACCTATAAGTCAGCCCAAAGCCTTGGCGTGCGCAGCAATCTTCTTGTCGCGCAAGGCGTGAGCATCACCGAGCAGCATGAGGACCGCATCATCCTGCGCATGCCGGATGAGCCCTATAATTGGGGTGGCAACATGCTCTATTTCAAAGGCGATGAGATCAGGGCCGAGGAGCATGTCGCCCGCTTCAAGCAAGACTTCCCGACCATGGCCCATATTGCCCTGTCATGGGATGTGAGCGACATGACAATCGGGCCAGACCATAAGGGCCTGAGCGATCTTGGCTTCGAGCTGGAACAATTGGACATTCTCACCCTCACCGGCTCACTGAACCGATCCGAGGCACCGAAAGGCATCATCATTCGCCCGGTGACAAGCGAAGCCGATTGGGAACAAGTCATCCAATTGCAGCTCGATGTCGGCGAGGAGCAAGGCTATGAACGCTCATCCTTTGAGCATTTCATCCGTGGGCGTTTTCTGGCACGACGAAAACAGATCCAGGATGGCTGGGCCATCTGGCTTGGGGCCTTTGACGGTGATCTGCTGGTTGCAGATCTTGGCATCTATGCCGATAAAGTGGTCGCCAGATTTCAGGATGTCGAAACCCGTAAAAGCCACCGCAAGAAAGGCATCTGCGCAGCATTGGTCACGGCTGGCATCGACTGGGCCAAATCAAAAGCACCAGACACCATCCCCGTTCTGCAGGCCCTCAGCGATGGCCCCGCTGGCCGCGTCTATCGCCGTTGCGGATTTGCGCATCAGGAAACCCAGGTCCTCGCCATCCTGCCACCGCAAGGCATGTATGAGCGCCCCGAGGAGTGAGCAAAAACGTGAGAACAATCATTGCTTAGGCTCAGGACCCATTAAATTGCATTGACTGGCGATATGTGATTCAGAGTGGCAAAGGAGTTTGCCAGCGATTTGCATCGGCACTGTAAACTCAATCGCTCCCCAATCATCGGGGCATGCTTTTTGAAAAAGCGATCAACGATAAAGTTGGTATCAACGAGATCTGTCACACAATAGAGCATGGCCCGACTATCATTGACGATTTCCTGAGCCATGACCGTTTCCTATTCCTTCACATATGGTTGTTGAAGTGCAAATCTTCGTGCTTCTGATCCATCCAAATCAGAAATACACCCGTCCAACTTCGCCCCAATGAGCGCACGTCCAGCAGATAACAATATGTCTTGGGGGGGCTTCCCCTGTTTGAGAAAATACCAATGTTCAAAAACTCGCAGAACTTCCATAGTTTTATCGGAAAAGCCACCCTTACCGGTCTTCTTTTTACGATTGTGGTGGTCTTGCCAGTACCAAAGCATATCCGGATTATCGAAAGTGGCTTTTGCATAGCCAATCACTTCATCCACATGAAGACTAAAGGGATCATCAAAAAGAGATGTGGGGTCTTCGCCTGCAGCTTTCATTGCTCTAATCTTTTGCCCATACTCTTCAATGGATATTTGAGCCTCGTCATACCAAGGATGTCGATTGCATCGCTCTTGATAAACTTCAAGATTTTTCCCACTTAGAATATTTTCAATTTTTCTGATCATTGCGAGTCTCCATCCAACGAGAACATCTTTGCGACCGGGATTGGTCACTGCTCCAGTGAAGTTCATTGATTGTGTCACCATGACGACCATGTACCGTGGTGCCCAGAATCGCTGCATCAACAGAGTGCTTGGCCACCAGTTCCCTATTGAAGCACACATCTGGATTGATGCCTGAATTCGCCATCAGGATCGAGCAAATCCTGATAGCGGTCCATTTTTTTCCGCCACGACGCGTCCTCAAAACCATGCGCCGCATCGCCACCTGTTACGATCACCGAGCCGACGTCCTCATGGCCGCAATTACAATTGCGGCAATCATTATATGGTGAATTCAATGAGCCTGAGCCTAAGAATAGTGCAGGGCTTTCATTGATAGGTGCGATAAAATTCCGTAAACAATCTGTGGTTTAGTTTTCAATCGAAAGCCCACGGATATGTCGGATATTGGTAGTTTCAAATATGAGATCAAACCCTGGAATGGTCTTTTCTTTATTGCCCTCTTTGGCGCAATTTCTTATCTGTGCTTCATACTGGGGATGGGAACGGACGGCCCGCTGACCATCAAGAGAGTTGAAATCGATGAAGAGACAGCCAAACTGATCTATTATGGCCTCAGCATCCTTATGGCAACAGGTGCGGGTTACATGTTGCTGATGGTGGCAAATGGTCTTCTGCATGATATCAGGATCACCATCACCGCTGATGCCATCTCCGCTCCCAAGGGAGCACTGAACAACACCCTGATCACCATTCCATTTTCGCAAGTGAGCGATCTGAAAAACACTTTGGATGACGAAGGAGACGAGCACCTCATCATCTCCTCAGCCCAATCCAGCATCATGATCTATAACAAATTCTGCCGTGGTTATGATTTCAAGACCATAAAAAGGATTGTCCGGCAACGGGTCAAGGAATGCGCAGCACAAGAACCCCAGCCTGACTGAAAGTTCTCACCCCTCACCTCTGGACCCCTAATGCTCCGCTCAGATGATCCACCAGCAGGCGTACTTTGGGCGAGAGGTTACGATTGTGCGGATAGAGGGCCCAGATGCCCTCATCCGGGGCGCGGTAGGCGTCGAGCATGGAGACCAGCTGCCCGGTGGCCAAGGCTTCCTGCACATAATAGTCGGGCAATTGGATGATACCGATGCCCTTGATGGCGGCATCCACGAGCGACGAGCCGCTATTGCAGCGTAAATTCCCGCTCACCCGGATATGACGCAGCTTACCCCTTTCCTGAAATTTCCAGAAATCCAGCGTGCCCAGCAGACAATTATGTTTGTCCAAATCTGACAGACTATTGGGCCCACCATGCTCCGCCAGATAATCGGGCGAGGCACAGACATGGTGAGAGCGAGACGCCAGCCGCCGTGCCATCATGGTGCTGTCTTCCAACTGGCCCAGCCGAATGGCAAGGTCATAGCTCTCGGCTACCAGATCCAGAATGCGATTGGTCAGGGTCAGATTGACCTCCAGCTCGGGATAGCAGGCGACAAAGTCATTGATCAGCGGCGCGATGCGGTTCTCGCCAAAGGTCACCGGCGCGGTGAGATTGAGCTTGCCCTTCGGGCTCTGCTCCAGATCCAGCACCGCCCGTTCGGCTTCCATCAGACCATCCAGCACCTGCCGACAATGATTGTAATAGACCTGCCCGCTTTCGGTAATCGTGACCTTGCGCGTGGTGCGATAAAAGAGCTTGACCGACAGCCGTACTTCCAGCGCCCCGATCTGGCGACTGACCTGCGCGGTGGAAATGCCAAGCCGCTCACCGGCTGCGGTAAAGCTACCGCTTTCTGCCACGGCAACGAACTCTGACACCCCTTCCCAATTGGACATGGACAGGCCCCTCTCACTCTTCCTGTGCAAGTTACATTATTACCAGATGGTAACAGTGATTTACATGATCATCAATTATCTTTCATCAGGAATAGTTTACATCTATTAGGATCGACCAAATTTGCGTAAATTTTGGACCCTGATTTAAAAGTCCTGCGCCAAGCCCTCTCTCCCACCCAAACCACCCGTCATGGTACCCACTTGGTACATTCGGGAGCGGCCGGGAGGGCAGAGAGCTGGCGATGCAGCCTACAGCACGTTCCCGAAAAGTTGCAGACTTTTCGGATAAGAACTCGCTCTCAATAGTCTCAATCAGAGACTTTTAAGTCGGGCATTTAGCAAGAGCAAAGCGAACCTGATGACCGACATGATCAAATCCAGGGCAGCCATCGCATGGGCTGCCGGCAAGCCTCTCTCCATTGAAGAGATCGACGTGATGCCACCCCAAAAAGGCGAAGTGCGCATCCGCATCATTGCCACCGGAGTCTGCCACACCGATGCTTTCACTTTGTCTGGCGATGACCCGGAAGGCATTTTCCCAGCCGTTCTAGGCCATGAGGGAGGCGGTATTGTGGAATCCATCGGTGAAGGCGTGACCAGCGTTGCCGTTGGCGATCATGTTATCCCGCTCTACACACCGGAATGCGGCGAATGCAAATTCTGCAAATCCGGCAAGACCAATCTCTGCCAAAAAATCCGCGAGACCCAGGGCAAGGGCCTTATGCCGGACGGCACCACCCGCTTCTTCAAGGATGGTGAGCCGATCTATCATTATATGGGCTGCTCGACCTTCTCCGAATATACCGTGCTGCCGGAAATTTCCCTGGCCAAGGTGAACCCGGAAGCCCCGCTGGAAGAAGTCTGCCTGCTCGGCTGTGGCGTCACCACCGGCATGGGTGCGGTGATGAACACCGCCAAGGTGGAAGAAGGCGACACTGTCGCCATTTTCGGCATTGGCGGCATTGGCCTCTCCGCCATCATTGGTGCAACCATGGCCAAGGCCAGCCGCATCATCGCCATCGACATCAATGAGAGCAAATTCGATCTGGCCCGCCAGCTCGGCGCCACCGATTGCATCAATCCAAAAGACCATGACAAGCCCATTCAGGATGTCATTGTCGAGCTGACCGATGGCGGCGTCGACTATTCCTTTGAATGTATCGGCAATGTCGATGTCATGCGCTCGGCACTGGAATGCTGCCACAAGGGCTGGGGCGAGTCCGTCATCATCGGCGTTGCCGGTGCAGGACAGGAAATCGCCACCCGTCCTTTCCAGCTGGTCACCGGTCGTGTCTGGCGTGGCTCCGCCTTTGGTGGCGTCAAGGGTCGTTCCGAGCTGCCCGATTATGTCGAGCGCTATCTGCAGGGCGAGTTCAAGCTCAATGATTTCATCACTCATACCATGGGGCTGGATGGCATCAATGACGCCTTCGATCTGATGCATGAAGGCAAGAGCATCCGCTCTGTCATTCATTATAATCAATAATTACGGGCAATGGTCACAGGGCAAGCGAACCTCAGATGATTATTGATGACTAAAGACCAGCGCACTCGGCAATCAGTTGCTCGAGCTGCGCTGGTTCGGTGCAATGGGCCGCATCCTTGTCGGCCGTGCGCTCAAAGCCAACCCTGAAACCATGCACCTTGAGGGAGAGTTGCTCGCTCTGCGCCCATTCTTGGGCATTTTGAGCTGTCTCAAGATCTGTTGCATGATCGCCGACATAAATGACGAAGCCGTCCTCCCCCATTCTGCTGCCAAGCAGCTCTTTCATGGCAAGAATCAGCCCGGTCGGATCCGGTTTTTGCGCACTATAGGGAACATCCTGATAGCCAATGATCTTTGAGAAATAATGATCGCATTGCTCATCGATGAGACAATTCTGGATATTGTCTTTTGAATTCTGAGAGACGATGGCCTGCGGAACGGGATGTATTCTGTCAAAGACGGATCTCAGACCGGGAAAGACCGGCGTGCGCACCTGCATCTTCACCTGATAGTCGTGCCAGAGATCACCCGCCTCATCGATCCGCTCGCTGGCAATGCCAAAACCTTCTGCATAGAGACTGCGCCAGTTACTATAGCGATTGAGAGCCGTCGTATAATCATCATAGCTACTCAGTGCAGCGATCAGACTGATATCCAGCCCCATGCCCTGACAGAACAGCTCTTTGGTGATCGCGTAATTCTTCTGATTGCTGTCTGCAATCGTTCCATCGAAATCCCAAATAACGGCTTTCAAACTCATCGAAATGCTCCATAGCAGCCATGCCCATGCTGCCAAAAATGACGCTATCCAAGCAGCGAACCACTTTGACAAAGCTTAAACCCGGCAACATCCCATGCGCCAGCCATTGCTCAAGATCCTCACATCAAATGACCAGGCATTTCACAAAGAACTGCACCCTCTATCAATACTCATGATCTATGCCTTGGGATCAACAAACATCAGGTCCAGCGATGCATCGATCATCTGTCGGTGCTTCCTGGTTGAAATGAAAAACAGGCCCTTATGCAGGATCAGGCCATCCATCATTGCCGCCAATGCACGCCCGGTGATCCCTGCATCCATATCTGATCGAAGCGCACCCGCCTTTTGCAGATGGGTAAGCTGCTCGGCATAATGCGCACCAAGCTGATCAAAGAAGCCAGCCACCTTTTTCATGAATGCATCCGAGGCAAAGCTCGGCCCCAGCACTTCGAAGAAGACCCGGATAAAAGCTGCGTGCTCCTTGGAGATATCCAATGTCGCGCGCAATTGTTTTCGAAATTCCTCAAGGCTTGCACAAGGCTTTTCACCAATGAAGTCCTCGGCCATTCTACCAAAAATCCGATCCACCAGCGCGATGGTCAAGGTTTCCTTGCTCTTGAAATAGAGATAGACCGTACCCTTCCCGAGACCGGATTGCCGGGCAATGGCATCCATGGTCGCGACATGAAACCCCACATCCGAATAGACAATCATGGCGGCATCCATGATCTTGTTTTTCATTTCTTCCTTATCGACAATCTTGGGCATGCGCACTTACCTTTTCGCCAAAGCTCAGCTTGTCAGCACATTTAAACTGACTTAACAGTCATAATAAAATACCTATATGACCGACTAGTCAGTCATAATACAGCAATCACTCCTGACCACACAACCCTTCAGGCCTTAAATGATTGATCGTGAAAGGATAGAAGATGAAATCAATATTGGTTGCAGGTGCCACCGGATATCTGGGGCGCCATATCGTCAAACATTATATGGATAAAGGCTTTCATGTGCGCGCTCTGGTCAGAGACGCAGCACGCGCAAAAGCATCAGACCTTATTGCGACCGAGTTGTTCGAGGGTGAAGCCACACGCCCGCAAAGTTTGACCGGACTGATGAAGGATATCGACCTTGTCATCTCGTCTCTTGGCATCACCCGCCAACGGGACAATCTCAGCTATCGCGACGTTGATTTTCAGGCAAATGACAACCTGCTGAATTTGGCGCTGGAGGCAAAGGTCGAACATTTTGCCTATGTCCATGTGCTGCATGCCAAAGCCATGAAGGGCGTACCAATGGTCGACGCCAAGCAGGCCTTTGCCGAAAAACTTCAGGCAGCTCCTATTCGCTCAACCCTGATCTGCCCCAGCGGCTTCTTTTCCGATATGGCCGATTTCTACGCCATGTCCAAGTCTGGTCGCATTTGGTTGTTCGGCGATGGATCACACAAACTGAACCCAATCGACGGCAAAGACCTCGCAGTCGCACTCGCCGATGCCATCGCACAAAAGAAAGACATGAGCGAAATCGGTGGACCTGATATCTTCTCTCAACGCGACATCGCCGAGCTGGCATTCGCCATCCAATCCAAGCCCACCAAAATCACCTATTTGCCCGATAGTTTACGCAAACTGGCTCTATGGCTGCTGCCTTGGGTGACACCCAAACATATCCATGGCCCGGCACTGATGTTCCTCACCGCTTTTGGTATGGATATGATCGGAGAACCCCATGGTTCCAAAACCCTGACTAGTCATTTCAAGGAACTGGCCGAGCAGGACAAGATTGCCTCTTCTAACGGGGTAGACTAATGACGCCATCCCTGTGCAAGACTGCGCGATAAAGATAGAGCGCACTGAGCACGGCATAGATGAGGATCGGCAACAGCAGCGCGGTTTGCGCAGCATTGACATAGGTGAGCTGAGATGTATCTACGCCAAGATGAGAGAAGAAAATCTGCCCGATCACTGCAATACTCAAAGCAATGCCGATCTGTTGAAACGTCTGCAAAATACCCGAACCTGCCCCTGCATCACTGTTGGCAACACGGGACAGGGTGACCTGAAAAAGAGCAACGATTGTGGTTCCCATCCCAGTCCCGATAAGAACAAATGGCCCTACCAACGCCGCGCTGTTCAAGGCACCCCCTACGCCGGATAAAACCGAATAGAGCCAAATCATTCCCAGCAACAAAGACAAGGCCCCCGTGCCGATACGTGCATCAAACCAGCGAGGCCCAAGCCTGCCGGTCAGCAAGGATGCCACCATCGCACTGGCTGGATGTGGCACCAAGGCAAGGCCTGTTTCAGCGGCTGAATAATCCAATCCCGACTGCAATAAAATAGCCATCATGACAAAGACACCCGCAATTCCGGCGGAAAAGGCCGTCACCGCCGCCAGTCCAGAGACAAAAAAACCATCTGCCATCAGATTGACTGGCAAGGTTTGCACCCTGCCCTGCCCCTCAAGCTGCTTTTGCCTCTGCACAAACCAGACCGCAAGCCCAGCAGAGCACAGCATCAAGCCAATCATCCAGACAGGCCATCCATAGCTACTTCCCTCGATAAGCGGAAAGATCAGGCCAATGATAATGAATGCGAAGAGAACAGTCCCAAACCAGTCGGGGGAGATACGGTTTGTTGCCCGAACTTTGGGAACCAGAAACAATGCTCCAATCATGGCCACAAAACCAAGAGGGATATTGATCAGAAAGATCAGTCGCCAGCCGAGATCAAGCAAATTGGCTGATATCAAAAACCCACCCACAAGTGGCCCAGCCACAGCACCAAGCGCACTGATCATGCCATAGAATCCGATTGCCTTGCCCTTGCTCTCTGCCGGGAAAGTCGCATGAATGATCGCCAGCACTTGCGGCACCATCATAGCCGAGGCAAAGCCTTGCAAGACACGATAGGCAATCAGAAGCTCTATGCTTGAGGCAAAGCCGCACGCAGCTGAGCTGATCAGAAAAGCCACCAATCCCCAAAGGAACATGCGATCCCGCCCGAACAGATCACCAAAACGTCCAAAGGGGAGCAGCCCTGCCGCAAAGCTCACAATGTAAACGACCATGATCCACTGCAATTGGGCTGAGCTCGCATTCAGCGTATGTTGAATTTCCGGCAACGCCAAATTCACGATGGTTGCGTCGAGCAAATTCATGAAAGCCGCCAGAAACAAGACCGAAGCCATGAACCAGGGAGCCTTCTGCGCACCAGATTTCGCCATGGATGAGATCATCATACACCTGCTGAATTTATAATGACATTTCACGTTACTTATAAAGTAACGTAATTTCTTGTGTCAATGTCTCGTGCTTTCATTTGTTGCATAAGCGCTGCTGCGCTAGACTGCATGGGAGAAAGGGCGCTCAATGAGAACCGACAACAGACTTCCCCGCGTACTCCATGTGTTGCTGCATCTTGAGGACAACAAAGACCCCATGACATCAGACCAGATCGGCCAGATGCTTGGCATGAATGCCTCCTTGGTGCGCAGAACCATGGCGGGCTTGCGAGATGCCGGATTTCTAAGCTCCACAAAGGGCCATGGCGGAGGCTGGTATCTGGTAAGACCGTTGAAAGAGATCACCCTGGCACAGGTTTATGACGCATTGGGGCAGCCAAGATTGTTTGCCATCGGACAGTCGGATGACACGCCGACCTGCTTACTGGAGCGCGCCGCCAACAAGGCCACGAAAAACGCGCTAACTGCTGCACAAGAAGTATTCACTACCACATTGGAGCAGACCAGCGTCGCAGATATCGTCGATGGTGTCCGTGATCAGATAGACCAGTTTCAGCCTCCCAATGCCAACGATAATGAGACATGTTGATCTTCTGGCTTGCATATTATGACATAGACTCATAAACGCTCTGCTTGCATCGGAACAACCTGCTCCTTACATACCAGGCACCTGAAAAAGGGCTATCATGAAACAAGCCGTTATTTATTCAATGCTGGGTTTGATCCTGTTGGGCGTCGGTTTCGGAGCTTACAAAATCTATACGGATCGGGGATGGCGAACCACAAATCCTAAATTCGAAAACCTGTCAGGAAAATTTATCGACGGCAAGCTGCACTATCCAGCGGATCCAGCCGTGAAGCTTGGACTTGTCCCGGATTACAAATATCTTGGCGAGCAAGCATTCGTCCTGTATGGAACCGCCGACGTCAAGCAGCATTTCTTTGTAAAACCCAATGCCCAAGACAAGACCCAAAGCCTGGTTTTCATTCAGTTTGAAAGGGTCAGCCCCGGTGTGAATTGGCAATATGACTATTCAAGCTCCCCCTTGCGAGAGCAATTTGGCACCTATGATTTCTTTACCAATATCCGTGCCACCACCCGTCATCCGATATTCTGGTACGGAAGGCCGGGGTCCGACGGATATCTGGCCCGCAAATTTGTGGCTGACAAAGGATATCCGGCCCCCAGGAATTACGCCTATGCACGCCTGGTTCATTTGCCAACGCAAGACCGACGCAAGGAAATGATTGTCATATTCATGGATGACCTTGCACCAACCGGTTTTACGGGGAAGGACTTGCAGCCCGGTGGAAGTCACGAAGACAAATGGGCCGAGCTCTCCCAAAAGCATCTCACCAATCTAAGAACCATCATGCGCGTCGAACCTCTGACAGCCCCACAAAACTGAGGCATGACACACCAAGACCATCCGCACCTATGAATGCACCCAGCGCAGCGGCCAAATGACTTGCACCGGCAGACTGCTCCTCTGTCGGTAAGGATGGGCAACCAGTCGAAGTTCGAATATAGTCACAAGTCCGGGATCATTCACAAGGGAGAGCAAGCACCATGACATTTGAAATATGGACGATCTATATCGCCACTGTGCTTGCCATGATGAGCACACCCGGCCCAAGCCAGCTTTTGATGTTGTCCAATAGCGGCACTCATGGCTTCCGGCGAGCACTGTCGACGGCAGCAGGGGATCTCACCGCCAATGCCTTGCAAATGCTGGCCGCAGGTCTGGGTCTGGCCGCCATCATTGCGACCTCCACCACAGCGCTTGGCATGATAAAATGGGCAGGTGTTGTCTATCTGATATGGCTGGGCCTTCGCATGATTCGCCGGGCAACACCGGATGATCCGGCGATTGGTGGAACCAAGAAAGCCGTGTCGCTCGGGACCCTTTGGATGCAAGGTTTTATCACGTCGGCCGCCAACCCCAAGGCCGTTGTCTTTTTTGCAGCCCTCTTCCCGCAATTCATCTCTGCGGACCATGCTTTCTGGCCACAATTCCTGATCCTGTCCGCAACCTATATCGTCATGGATGGTGCCTTCCTGACCCTTTATGGTCTGGGAGCCAGCTGGGTTGCCAAGCACTTCAAGGGGTCGGCCAAGGTTTGGATTGATCGTCTCGGTGGTGGCTTCATGATCGGCGCTGCCATCATGCTTGGCCTGAAATCCGTCACGCAAAACTAGAGTACATTCCCGAAAAATTGAAACACTTTTCGGATGAGAACTCACTTCAAAACCAAGAGGTAAAGCCTTTCAACTGAGTCAAAAATCATGCAAAAGGCTTTAGCACCTGAACCAATATGGTGGAAGCCTTGGAGATGCCCCCATCATATTGGCCACCTCACCCATCCATCACCAGATTAAGGGTCTGATCGGACAGGCCTATACGGGCCTGGACACCCCAGTCAAAATGCAGAAAGTCCTGTTCGATACCATCGGCAAAGATGGTGCCGCCATCATTCATGCGCGAGACCAGAGCGACACCCCCCTGTCCATCCACTTCCCCAAAGGCCAGATCATTACCTGTTGTGCTACTTGGCCAGGGTTCACGGGTAAAATAGACTGCCCGCTGGTCTTCTGGCGCTATGCTGATGGTTCGATGGGTCGCAGTCAGGATCGATTTCGCCCACCCCGTCAGACCGGTGCCAGTAGAGACAATCACACCTGAGGAAGATTGATATTCTTCCCTGCCATCAAACTGCATGAGATAGCGCGCAGACTGATGCGATTGATGCCCGATAAACAATTCATTCAGCGCAACAAGCGACTGCCCATTATCAAGCTTTGCTTCCACCATGGCCCAATGCTGCAGACCAATGTCCTGATGGGCCACTTTGGGCAACAGGTTCTTTAATCGTTCCACACCAAGCGAAGTCAAGATGCCCTCACTCTCACCGGGGGCTGGTGTAACTCCTATCACCGGTTGACCAGACAGATATTTGGCAAGATTGGCGACCAGTCCATCCTGTCCGATTGCAATCACAATATCACGCTGCGAAAACAGAAATCGGTCCAGGTCATCTCGCATGATATGAGTGATCGTCCATTCCTCCGGTACCGCTTGTTTGGCAGCGGTCAATGCCGCTACCAATTGCTCGCTTTGCTGTTCCAATCTGGCAAGGTTCTGTCCTCTTTGTTTGAGAAAGAACTCCGCCTGCCCTCGTGTGCCATGCAACGCCAAAAAGCGTTCGAACTCGGAAGGCCGCGTGACCAGAACAACACGGGGGGCCAGACTGGTCATGACTTTGCTCGCATGTCTTTAGGAACGGCATCCTTGCTCAGCAAGCCACCAAACTGGCCAATCAGTCCGGCCAGCATATCGGGTGTCACCGTCAGATTGTCGATGGTCTTCACGCTGCCTGCAAATTCCTGAGCAGCCATGGCCATAAGCACATCAGAGGGGACATCACCAAAGATCTGCATGCGCGCGCCTTCCGCCTCCACCTTGGCCATTTCCACAGCCCGAATGCTCTGAGCTTCAGCCTCGGCCAAAACGGTCTTCATCTCTGCATCAGCCAGAGCACTGACCTTTCGAGTAGCAGTGCTAGCCTCCACCCGGAAACGCTCATTGGCACTTTCCCTGTCAATCAGATCCTTTTGCTGGGCAGCCAATTCAATCTGGTTGGTCAGTTCGTTCTCGGCGATGGCTCTTTCCTTCTCCACTGCTAGCGCTCGCCGGGCAAAAGAGGCCTCATCAGCTTGTTGCTGAAGGCTTTCATAGGTGGGCGCTTGCAGTGCACGGGCCAGTTCACTGCTTGGGGCAAGGCTGGATATGGTCACGCTTACCGCTTCGAGACCGATCTTGAGCAGACTTTGTTCATTGACCAGACTATTTGCCACCATCTCTTGTAAAGGCGCAATACCGGCACTTAGCAGCGCCCGCACGCCCTGCTCTTGCAAGTAGGCAAAGATCGCTTGCCGCGCCAAGCCCATCAGCACGGCCTCGATCTGATCAAGAGGCCTGCGCGTGGGTAAGCCCATTTTCAAATCAATGGTGAAGTCGACCCGGTCACCCAATATTTGCGGGTCCAGAACCCGCCAAACAACAGTACCCTGCACAGTCAATTCTTGAAAGTCCTCAGACTGCCCCCTGAGTATGAACGGCATGTGCCGGTCATCAAGCGGCACCTCGGTGATGGATGCACCATCGGGAGCAAACCAGAAAGCCAGACCCCGACCATCCTGAACCCGCTGTCCATTGCGGAAATACTGGATGTAGGAAGATGCATCTGCACGCAATTGTCTTACAAACGGATAGGTCTTGATCTGTGCCATTGTCTTACTCCTGGGCAAGTTTGCAACCAAATCGGGACTTTGCTCTTGTCGATCAGGCATCCCGATGTTAGTGTCATGACAACACTAATATGTTGGTGTTGTCATGACACTATCTAGTTTGTGTTGTCAATACACTTACTCAAAAAGCAGTCATCATGAGTTATTCTTACGCCTATCCTCATCCTGCTGTAACAACCGATATCGTTGTTTTTACAGTAGAAAATAACAAATTGAGGGTTCTCCTCATCCAACGCAAACTCGACCCCTTTGAAGGGAGCTGGGCCCTTCCGGGAGGGTTTATGGAAATTGATGAGAGCATCGACACCTGCGCCGCAAGAGAGTTGAAAGAGGAAACAGGGCTTGAAGATATCTTCCTCGAACAGCTCTACACCTTTGGCGCACCTGATCGCGACCCTCGCGAACGCGTTATAAGCATCGCCTATTATGCCCTGATGCCACTGCAAGGCGTGGAGCTGAAATCGGGATCGGATGCTGCAGATGCCAGATGGTTTGATATTGATGCCTTGCCCAAATTGGCCTTCGACCACGATGAGATCATAAAGCTTGCCCGCGAACGGCTTACCGCCAAAATGGACTATTCCACGCTCGGCCTCATGTTCATGCCGCAAAGCTTTACCTTGTCCGAAGTGCAATCTCTTTATGAAATTGTCTCGGGACAGGAGCGAGACAAGCGCAATTTTCGCAAATGGCTGCTCGGGCTTGAATGCCTGATCGAGACAGGCGAAAAGAAGTCTGTCGGAGCCCACCGCCCGGCCATGCTCTATCGCCTCAAAGATCCTGACAATCTAATCATCACCAAATGATGTAACTACGGCTCCAAGACCCCAAAGTTGCCGCAAAGATCGGACAGACTGCCTTCTTAATTCTTCCCCTCGTTGATATGAGAGCATGAAGGTTTAGAACAATGTCTGTATTGATAAGATCAACCCTTCTGGTGATGGCAGCCAGCTTGTCATTATTTGCGGGCGCGGGTGCTACCCTTGCCGACCCTGCCGAAGCCGTGACTGCACTGAATGTGCGCACTGGCCCCGGAGCAAGATTTCACAGAATAGCAACCTTGGGCCCGGGCGAGCCGGTCCATATCAGAGAATGCGTGCGCAATGGCTGGTGCAAAATCAATTTCCGCCATCGCATCGGTTGGGTGTCCGGCCGATATCTGGATGTCTATGACGAAGAGCCCATCTATGTCGCGCCCCCTCCCCCTCGTCGCACCGTTATCATTGAGGTGCCCGAAGAGGACTATTATGATGAGTCGGACGAAGTCATCGTGATCCAACGATCTGAACCGGATGTCATCATCACAAATCCCGACATCTATGATGATGACGACCCACTGATCGTCACTCTCGACGATTAATACCTCATCTGCAAAATCAATATGGTAGGGCTTTGGGAAAGTCCCACCATATCCATAAGCCAGCATAATACCACTACCTCGAAAGCTGCATATTTCCAATGGTCATCATCGGATGAAGAAGAATATTGTCCTTTCTTTTCCAGCCGATCATTTGATGATCCAAAATCCATATTTCTGGATCAAACTTTCTACCCCGGCTCGAGCATCTGCTCCATTGTTCAAGCATCTTGCAAGGAATGATCGAGACCATGTCTTGCTGTCTGCCATTTCAATGAAATTCATGAGATTGAACAGCCAGACCATGCACGAAATCTCGATCCTTCCTTGATCTCCAAACCTGATGCAGCGCCCTCGCTCATCCCTCAATCCCGGAAAAATCAAGATGAAGATATTGGAAATTCAAGCATCGGCCCGTTCCGAAGGCTCCATCACCCGCGCCCTGACACAAAAGATGATTGCACAACTGACCACGGCCCATAAAACCGAGGTGCTTACCCGCAATCTGGCCGAGGGCATCCCCTTTGTAACCAATGACTGGATCAACAATGATGATCTGGCACGAAAAACAAGCAACACTTTGATTGACGAGTTGGAATGGGCTGATAGTCTCGTTATCGGCCTGCCAATTTACAATTTCGGAATGCCAGCCAGTTTCAAGGCCTGGTTTGATCAGATTGCCATGGCGGGGCGCACGTTCCAATATAAAGACGGCTGGCCTGTTGGCAAACTCAAGGACAGGCCTACCTGGGTCATCATTGCCTCCGACGGCGTCCCTGTGGGCTCGGAATATGACTTTGCCACCCCCTGGTTACAAACCGCCTTCAAGATGGTGGGTATCAATGACATCCGTTTCATCAATGCCGACGGACATCTTCTGGATGATCAATGTATAAAACAGGCTGAGACCTTCATCAGCAATTTGCAGATCAGTTAGGACGTAAACTCATAAATATGGTGCATTCTCAAAGCGCTGCCGGGGCACAAACAGCCACGGCAGCTTTCATCAATCTATCGCGTCACAAACCCGCCATTGACAAAGAAAGTCTGTCCGGTTGCCCAACCTGCCGCATCACTGGCAAGAAAGACAATCCAGGGGGTGATGTCCTCGACCTTTCCCAGTCGGTTGGTCACACTGGCACTGGCCAACCACGCTAGTGTTTCTTCTGTTTCAGCGTCTCTGAGAAATGGCGTATCCAATGGACCCGGACACACCGTATTCACCGTAATGCCTCTGGATCCCACCTCCTTTGCCAACGCTTTGGAGAAATCCTCCAAAGGTGCCTTGGAACCGGAATAGGCACTGTAATATCCGGTGAAAGCACCAAGCAAGCTGGTGCCAATATTGATGATGCGCCCATCATTGCTTACACGTTTGGCCGCTTCACGCATCAGAAAGAAGGCAGATTTGGTATTGAGTTGGAAGAGTGCATCATATTGTGCTTCACTCACCTCATGCATTGGTGCTTTATGCATCTTGCCTGCGTTATTCACCAGGATATCAAGAGCACCATAGTCGACCTCAATATGATCAAATAACAACTCGACTTCCTTCAGCGACGTCAGATCAGCCTGCATCGAGGAAACCCGTCCACCAAAATCCCGAAGGCTTTGCTCCAGATTGGCAGCATCTTCCTTCGACGCATTGCTATGATAATGAATAATGACATCTGCACCTGCTTGCGCCAATGCTCTGGCAAAGCCCGCTCCCAGATTTCGGGATGCACCCGTAACAAGAGCGATTTTACCTTTCAAGGGATTTGCAAATATGCTCGCCTGCCCTGATGCAGACACAGGTATCTTGTTTGGCATTTCAGGCATGATCAGCCTTTCCAATCATGAAAATCAATAGGTGAATGAAAAGATCAGGCAGCAGCAAAGGCTCTGTCCAGAAGACCGGTTTCAGCATGCTGCTTGACGCTGGTGACCAATCCGCCATCCAGCGTCCAAACATGGGTGAACGGAACAGCAAATTCCTCATTTTCTGCCTTGACGCGTCCCATATAGCGACCAATGACAACAACCTTGTTTTTCTCTTCCAGGATCAAGTCACGCTCTACACGGAACTCACAAAACATGGGCATCAACTTTGCGAAAAAATTCTCATAGACATCCTTTGGTCCTTGATAGACCCCTGCACAGGGGAAACTCTCGCAAATAGAAAAACTGACAGTGTCAGCAAAAAGAGCGGGATCCCGTGTTTCATACCAGGCGATGACAAGCTCTGAAGAATTCATGATAATTCCTTTGAATGATTGAGAGACTTGTAGTATGTCATCGAAAAGATATGCGGAAAAATCGATTGTTATGCTCGGAGGTATTGATTTGAACGATATCAAAGGAATCGATCTCAATCTTCTCAAGGCATTCGTGGTGCTTTTGGAAGAGCGCAACGTCACCTATGCTGCTGATCGGCTGAGGCGAGGACAGTCGGCCACCAGCGGTATGTTGGCAAGACTTCGCGATATGCTGGGAGATGAGGTCCTTGTACGTTCCGGTCGCGATATGGTGCCGACACCGCGCGCTCAGGAATTGCTGCTGGAAATCAAACCAATGCTGGAGCGTCTGTCAGTCATCCTGAATCACGCTCCCTCTTTTGATCCTCGCAAGACAAAGCGACAATTTCGCATCGGTTTACCAGATGATCTGGAACTGGCACTTTTACCTTCGCTCTCAAATGCTATTGCAAAAGAAGCACCAAACGCCCAGATCCTTGTGAAATCCATCGACTATGAAACGGTTTGTGAAGCAATCGACAAGAATGAAATCGATCTTGCTGTCACCGTATATGAAGAACCACAAGAATCCTGGCATAGCATTGATATAGTAGGAGACACGCGTTTTGCCTGTGTTTTCGCGCCAGAAACCCTTCTGGCAGATCCGCAAGATCTGGAGGATTTTGTGCAGGCCCGTCATGCGCTTGTCTCTGTCGTCGGCGATGCCCAAGGCATTGTCGACATATCCTTGCAGCAGATATCCAGAATGCGCAAAATCAGTTTTGTGGTGCCGCATTTCATGGCCCTGCCCCCGCTCCTTCAGGCCATGGATCTGATTGCCACCGTTCCCGATTATGTGGCGGCCCGGTTTGTTCAGGATTTTGATCTCTCCATGTGTGCACCTCCTATCGATCTGCCACCCTACCCGATCAAGATGATGTGGCATCGCATACGCGAGCGCGACAATGCAGACATCTGGTTCCGCTCTCTTGTGAAACGAGAATTGAAACAGGTGTTATTGTCATGACCTCACATCAAGACAAACCGATGATCCATTCAGGACTTGAGAAATCGATGCAGGAAGGACAACAGCCATGACAGTCACCACGCTTCCTCAATATTGCGACGAAAACGTACTTCTGGTGCCGGACGGATTGTTTGGTCTTGCTGATGCCACACCTCTCATGGCCCATCGAAATTCTGGAATATTCCATAAGCTCATTTCACGGGAGATGACGGGAATAGAGTTTTTCACCAACATGCCCTGTCTGGCCTATGTCGTTCGAGGTGTGGAAACCTTCTATTCGGCAGATGATGAGGAATTTATCATTCATGCAGGGGATACGCTCCTGCTGCCACGTCATCATTATATGATTTCCGATTTCCATAGTACAGACGGTCCTTTGGAAGCATTCCTGTTCTGCTTCAGCGATGACGTCATCAAGGAATTCTTGAAGATAAAATCCGCTGCCGAGGTACGTTCTGGAAAAAGCTCCCCTGCCCTGTTCCGTGGATCGGTCAATCTCACCGCCTATATCAATGCATTGCCGCAGGTCTATGACACCTTCTCGTCAAGTGCAGCTCTGGTAAAGCTGAAATTGCTCGAACTTCTCATGTTGCTTGATCATCATGATACAGGACAATTGGTGGATTTCCTTGCAACGCAAAATGCATCACATACCCGGCGCAACATTCGTCAGATCATGCGCGAACATGCCATCAAGAATTTCACGGTATCAGATTTTGCCCGCCTGTCCGGACGTTCTCTCTCCACCTTCAAGCGCGACTTCAAACGAGATTTCGGCATATCGCCGAGCAGATGGATGCGAAATGCAAAACTTGAAGAAGCTCGTGAGTTGGTATTGGAAAGCCCCACCCCGATTCTGGAAATTGCCCAGCATGTCGGATATGCCGATGCCTCTCATTTCATCAAGGCCTTCAAGGCACGCTATGATGCAACTCCAAAGCAGCTGAGACGCAGTTTGGCAGAATAGACCGACAAAACCGCACTACACTCGAATTAGTGAGCCAAAATCACTATTTTTAATCTGCACTTTCTATGGGCCTCTCAAAAAACCGACAATACTGATCATCATCAAGACTTTGATAATCAGGAGATTTTTATGAGTATCTGGGTAACACTGGAAATGACCGTCAAAGAAGGTGCATTTGACAAGCTAAGCGAGTTTCTCAAGGCCAACTTGCCCAATGTTCGCGGTTTTGACGGAGCTTTGCAGGTCACACTTTATTATGATCAGGCGAGCCGTAGCTTCCTGCTCCAGGAGGAATGGTCCAGTCAGCAACATCATCAGGCCTATCTCAAGTTCATCGAAGAAAAAGGCGTGATGGGAACTCTGCTTTCTTTCATGGAAGGAGCACCAAAGGTTACCTATTACAACAGACTGGTGATGTAATGGCAGAGCACTTTGTTGCCACCCTGTCGCGCAGGAACCTGATGGTCGGGCTGTGCGCTATTCCTGCCAGTCTGACCCTGGCAAGGATGTCCTTTGCAAGCGCGCTTTCCTCCCCCAAAAGCGCGGTTCAGAACGGCCCCGTTCATCACATGATATCGCTTGAAGCAGGTTCGACCGAGACAAAACAGTTGCTGGCAACGTTACGCCGGCAACCAGATTGTCTGAGTGTCAAAGTTCTGCTTGGAGAGGACCAAAAAATCACCCTCTGGCAGGAATGGAGCCATTCCGACGCATGCACCGCTTTTTGGAGCGCTCAAAAGCAGGAAAACGCGGGCAATGTCCTGCAGCGACTGGCCCTGTAAACACCATGGTTGCCACGATTAAATTGAGCCATCTATATCCATATGACGCCAAGCAAGTCTGAACCGTCATCACGGATTTCAATCATCTGGCGACAGTTACGAAAGGCCTCCTGGCCTTTCGTAATTCGCTCAATATGTGATCCATCCTCAATCCATACCTTGTCTATGAATTCGCATCCCCTTTTGGCGGGGGTGTCCAGCCGCGCTCGGACCGCTCAGAGGCATCATCCCTGTCAGCTTTCATCAGCTCATAGAGAGTATCGGCATGGGCACGCATGGCATCGATATAGGATGCCGAGACCCCATCCTCATTCCAGCTTTGCCGCAGGCTTGCCACAGCATCCAGATCGTGTTCACGGAAAGTGCGCCCAGCCATTTCCGCCCGAAACGGATGATAACCCAGTGACACCAGCGCATTGCAGCCCATGGCAAGACCCGCTTCAAAAGTCTCACGCTCCACATGATGCGCTCCGGCATTTTCCAACTCATAAATATGATGGCGATCTCGAGCTCGGGCAAAGATCTTGATGTTCGGATAGGTCTTGGAGACATGCTCCACCATCTCCGTCTGCTTCTCGCGATCATCCAGTGCCGCAATGAACAGATCGGCCTTGTGCAACCCAGCGCTATGCAGCAGATCCGGTCGCGTGGCATCGCCATAATAGGCGCGAAAACCGACCTTGGTCAGGTTCTCGATGGTCTCGGCATCATGATCGAGCACCGTCACCTTGAAACCATTGGTCACCAGAATACGGGTGATGATCTGCCCGACACGTCCCAACCCGGCAACCACCACTTCGCCCTGCTCATCAATGACATCTGCGTCCCTGTCGGCAGAGGTAACAGCGCGCGGTGCAATCACTCGCTCATAGAAGATGATCAGGGCTGGCGTGAACAGCATGGTCAACGCCACAACCAAAGTCATGGGCTTGGCGATGGAGGCATCCAGCACCCCGGCAGTCGTGGCAAAGCCAAACAGAACGAAGGCAAATTCGCCAGCCTGCGCCAAGGCCAGCGAGAACATCCAGCGGTCCGCCCCATACAGACCGAAGATGGTGCCCAAGACAAACAATAAAGCCGCCTTCACCACCATCAAACCCACAGCCAGACCGACCAGCCCAAGTGGGTTGGAGAAGAGCAATTGAAAATCAATACCTGCCCCAACAGTGATGAAGAAGAGCCCCAGCAACAGACCCTTGAAAGGCTCGATATCGGCTTCCAGCTCATGGCGATATTCGCTATCAGACAGCACCACCCCGGCCAGAAATGTACCAAGCGCCGGAGACAACCCGACATAATTCATGGCCAGTGCAATGCCTATCACCAGCATCAAAGCCGCAGCGGTAAAGATCTCCCGCAAGCGAGACTGAGCAATGAAGCGAAAAATCGGCCGAATGATGGTGCGCCCGCCAAGGATGATGGCAATGATCACACCCAGCACCGACAGCCCCTGCGCCCAGCCCGGCAAGCTATCGAACCAGGTCGGCGCGCCATCGGAACCGCCGCCGGCGGCATGGGCCACGCCCAAACTGATGGCATCAAACAGCGGCGCAAAAGCGTCGCCATTGATCATCGGCCCTGCCTGCACCGCCAAAAGCGGCATCAAGGCCAGCATCGGGATCACGGCAATGTCTTGCGTCAGCAAAACCGAGAAGGCGCTATTGCCGCCAGTGCTGCTCATCCAGCCTTTTTCATTCAGTGTTTGCAGAACAATGGCCGTAGAAGACAACGCCAAAATCATGCCAAGCGCCAGCGCCACTTGCCAGCTCAGATCAAAAGCCAGAGCAATGCCAGCAAGGACAGCTGTCGTGCCCACCACCTGCAGGCCACCAAGCCCAAGCAATTGCGCGCGCATGCGCCACAGCACGGCGGGCTGCAATTCCAGCCCTACCAGAAACAACATCATCACCACGCCAAATTCGGCAAAATGCTGCAGATCGGCGGTCTCGCCCCCGACCAGACCAAGCACGGGTCCGATGGCGACACCGGCAATCAGATAGCCAAGCACAGAGCCAAGGCCCAGCTTGTTGGCCACAGGCACCGCAACCACGGCAGCCACCAGATAGACAAAAGCAGCGGCAAGCAATTCCATCAGGCATTCTCCATCTGCAGGGCTGTACGGGGCAGGATCTGATTGAGCGAGCGCGCAGATTTCGCCGCTTTCAGATCCAGCGTGCCATCACGAAGGCTGATCAGAAGATTTTGCCATTGCTGCATATGGCGTTTGTCGCTGCCCATCTCCCGCGCCCGGCCGGATGAGAAAAGCGCAAAGGGGGCCAGATAGGTCATCCGGCACAGATCGAAGCTTTTCTCAAACGGGATCAACAGAGTGCGGACATCCGCCCCATTGGCCCCTTTGGGCTGATAGGCCTCTTCCATCGCACCGCAACTGACAGCATTGAAGACATATTTGCCTTCCAGCGCATGGCTGTCATGCCCATAGGCAAACCCATATTCCAGAACCCTATCCTGCCATTCTTTCAGGATAGCGGGAGAGGAATACCAAAAAAGCGGATGCTGCAGGATGATCACATCATGGGCCAACAGACGGGACTGCTCCTTATCGACATCAATGCAAAGCTGCGGATAATCGGCATAGAGATCCACGCATGTAATGCCTCCCATCCTTTGCGCCAGTTCAAACATCGGTCGATTGATCTCGGACCGATCAAGACGGGGATGGGCCATATACAACAATATCTTCATGGTCGCGATCCTGCGCTAAAAGCCTTTCTCGTGATTTTTGATCAGCGCAAAAGGCTTTATCTTTTTTGAAGCGAATTCTTATCCGAAAAGTCTGCAACTTTTCGGGAACGCGCTTTGGGTGTGATGATACATTTGACAGTAAACCACATTATCGACATTGTTTTTCAAAGATCAGCAACAATCTTCCAATTCCTGAACATGTCGCAAAAGCTGCCCGGTCCATAGAAAAAGCCTTCCCGATGAATATCCCGTCATCGGAAAGGCTTTGGACTTTGTGCCCGATTTAAAAGTCTCATTCAGAGATTTTTGGTCGCATCACCGGCCCTCTCCCCCGCCCAAACCGCCCCCAAAAGCATCAAGAGGGTACCATGACGGGTGGTTTGGGAGGGGGAGAGGGCTGGCCCGGAACTTTGAAAGCAGGCTCTAGTGCCAGGCAAGAGCCGGGAAGACGATCAGCAATCCAACCGCCAGCATTTGCAACAGGATGAAAGGCAACAGCGAGCGGAAAATCTCACCAAGGCTGATATCGGGCGGTGCCACGCTTTTCAAATAGAATGCAGCGGGGCCGAAGGGTGGCGACAGGAAGCTGACCTGCATATTCATGGCAAACAACACACCAAACCAGATCGGATCATAGCCAAGGCTGGTCACGATGGGCACGAAGATCGGCATGGTCAGCAAGGCAACGCCAACCCAATCCAGGAACATGCCCAGAATGAACAGGATCAGCATCATGAACAAGATGACGATGGTCGGATTGTCCGAGATGCCGGTGATCAAGGCCTGAACGAAGCGAATGCCGCCCATCAGATTGAAGACACCGACCAGAGCCGACGCACCAATGCCGATCCAGACAATCATGGCAACGGTCGACAAGGTCTGACGGGCCGCGCCCATCAAGAGGCCGAGCGAGAATTCGCGGCGCAACATGGTGGAGAGCGCCACGCCCAGAACTCCAAGAGCGGAGGCTTCGGTCACGCTGGCAATGCCGCCATAGATCGATCCCAGAACAAAGATGACCACGAGAATGGGCAGAACCAGCCCTTTGAGAAGGCGGAGCTTCTCGGCACTTGGAATGTCTTCTGGCTCGCAAATGGGGGCAACAGATGGATTGGTATAGGCGCGTAACAGAATGTAAACCGCATACATGGCGGCCAGCATCAAGCCCGGCAGGAAGGATGCGGTGAACAGATCGCCAATGGAAACACTTGCCGTCAAACCATAAATGATCAGCACGATGGATGGCGGGATCATGGTGCCCAAAGCCCCACCGGCACAGCAAACGCCAATGGCCAGGCGCTTGTCATAGCCAAGCCGCAGCATTTGCGGCAGGGCGATCACGCCCAGCAAGACCACCTCGCCGCCAATAATGCCGGACATGGCGGCCAGGACCACCGCCACCAAGAGCGTCTGGATGGCGACACCACCGCGCAGCCGACCGCCAATCAGGCGCATGGCGTCGAACAGATCTTTCGCGATGCCGGAGCGATCAAGAATGGCCGCCATCAGCACGAACATCGGCACCGAGACAAAGACGAAAGAATTCACGAAGCTGAAAATGCGACTGACAATCAGCGGAATGGCCATGGGGCCAAACCAGCCAAGCGCGAAGATCAGCGCCACAAGCAGGGTCACAAATGCCAGCGGCATCCCGGTCAGCAGAAGCAACAGGAGCGATGCGAACATCAAAAGCGTCGCCGTTTCAATGCCCAGCGCCTTGAGGTCGGGTAACAGAGCGAGAAGGTCCATCATTTCCGTCTCAGATAATTGAAAGTGAGAATGAGAAATTGCACGGACATCACGATCAAGATGCCAAGCAAGGCGAGCTTCAGAAGACCCGGCGTTGGCGGATCCCAGGCAGAGCCTGATGTCTCAAGCCGAAAGTCACCGGCGGGGGTAAAGATGGCCCGCTGAACCACCAGCCATCCCGCCCAGGAAAAGAGCATCGAGGCAATGGCGCAGGCAAGAGAAATGACAATATTGAAGATGCGGCGGAGCTTCGGCGACAGCATGTCATAAATCAGCACGACGCGAATGTGCTTGTTCATGGCAACGCCATAGAGCCCGCCATAAACAAAGGTGATGGCCGTCAGGAAAATGACCGTCTCATGCGCCCAACTGGTCGGGGCATTGAAGCCATAGCGCATGATGACTTCATAGATCAGCGCCAGGGCAGACAGGATGATGGCGACCGCGAACACATTCCCCGTTCGGGCAACCCATCGCCCCAGAAATCCGGCTTCCGGAATGGGCTTTTGCTCGCGCTCGTCTCGCTCAGATGTCTCAGATGCTTCAGTCATTGGTCCGGCCTGTCAGGTTGCTGAACCGGCAGCATAGTCGGTCCAGCTTGGTTGGATCACAATTAAAGACCTCTCCCCCTTCCAAACCACCCACATGGGCACGCTATCGGGTGGTTTGGGAGAGGGAGAGGGAGAGGGCCTGGCCAAGAAACTAGGCCAAGAGATTACTCTTTGAGCAAACCTTGCTCCACCAGATAGGTGGAGAGCACATCATAAACGCGCTGGGCATTTGCTGATTTTGCTGCAACCTTTGCCCACTGAGACTTGGCAATGGCACGGAATTTCGCGCGCTCTGCTGCGGACCAATTGTGAACGGTGATCTTCGGATTGGCATTGGCTTCTGCCACAGCCACCACATCACGCATGGCCAGCTGATTGGTCATGTCGCGGGCAAAATCACGAACGGACATTTCCAAAATGGCATGCAGATCCGGAGACATCTTGTCCCAAGTGCCTTTGTTCATGGACACTTCGACCAGTGGCATGGAATGGAAGCCAGGATAGACCGGATGACCGGCTACATCATGCATGCCTTGCTTGTGGTTGGTGGAGAAGACAGTGTAGTCCGCCGCATCAATCACGCCTTTATCCAGCGAGGTGAACACCTCGGAGCCTGGCAGATTCACAGGGGCAGCACCGGCCGCCTGAAACACATTCTGTACCAAGCCTTCTGGTGCACGCATTTTCAGACCCTTCAGATCATCAACGCCATTCAAAGGCACCTTGGAAATGAAAGCTTCCAGACCCGGTGTGGTGGCACCGATGAATTGCAGGCCATAAGGATTGAGCAGATCATTCATGAGCTGCTTGCCGCCACCATATTCAATGAAATTCAGCATCTCGGATGGAGAGCCATATGCCCCAACCGGGTTGGCGATCAGGCTGAAGGCAGGATCCTTACCAGCAAAGTAGGACGTGTCGGTGACATGGCCATCAATGATGCCAGAGGCAACCGCATCCTGGGTTTCGGTATGTTTGACAATTGAGCCAACCGGCAGCATTTCAATGGTGACGCGACCATTGGTCAGCACGCCAACCTGCTTGGCCCACTTTTGCTGCAGCTCGAAGTTCGGGTTGCCTGACGGATCAGATGACTGAAATCTCAGGGCATAATCTGCAGCCATTGCGGCCGTGGATGCGCAGCTCAGGGCTGCTGCCATGACGAGGGATTTGATGAGTTTCATGATGGTATTCCTCCCAATAATTATTCATCTCATTTGCAAAACTTGATCTGATTGATGGACCAGCTCTGCCATCACCGAGGTAACGATGAGCTCCTGCGGCAGGCTTGCATCAATCGGAATATGCTTCTCCGCCTCACTTGGCGGCTCCAGATCAGCCAATTGGCTTTCCAAAAGTTCCAGCGGCATGAAGTGATCCTTGCGACTGGTCATGCGTTCGGCGATCAGGGACTTTGGCGCGGTCAAAAACACGAAGGTGGCTTCCGGCAATCCGTCCCGCAAAATGCTGCGGTAGGTTTCTTTCAGCGCCGAACAAGCCACGACGATGGGTTGGCGCGGATGCGTCTCCTGCAAGGATTGGATCTCGCCGGAAATGCCGCGCAACCATGGCTCACGCATGTCATCAGTCAGCGGAATGCCCTGCCGCATGGCTTCGATATTGTCCGGGGAATGAAACTCATCGGCCTCGACATAACGCCCCTCCAGACGCTCGGCCAAGGCTTTGGCCACGGACGTTTTGCCAACGCCGCAGACGCCCATCACGATGAGTATCAATGTTTGTTTTCCGGTCATTCGTCATCCCTTTGGTTGAGGATGACCATAAATGATTGCGCAATCATTTTGCAACAAAAAAAGATTCTGATATAATTTCCCCTTAAATTACAGGATGTTTGATGCATGACTAAAGTGACATTGATTGATGTTGGACGGGAGGCTGGCGTTAGCGCAATCACGGTTTCCCGAGCGTTGCGCTCACCGGAAAAAGTCTCCGATTCTTTGCGCGCCAAGGTCGAAGCGGCTGTGCGTAAATTGGGATATGTGCCCAATCAATCGGCCTCGGCTCTGGCCTCCAGCGAGACCAATTCCATTGTTGTCATGATCCCGTCCATGTCGAACCATGTGTTCACCGATGTGCTGCGCGGCATTGAAGATGCCCTCAAAGACACCCGCATCACATTGCAGATCGGCAACACCGGCTATGACCCGCTGGAAGAAGAACGCATCCTGCGCTCCTTTTTGAACCCAGCCCCCAAAGGCGTCATTCTGGCAGGCATTGAACAAACGGACGAGACCCGATCCATGCTCGCCAATATCGGCGTGCCTGTGGTGCAAATCATGGATTTGAGCGATGCTCCCATCGGCAAGATTGTGGGCTTTTCGCATGAGAAAGCCGCCATATCCGCCGTGCAGCATCTGCTCGATCAGGGCTATCAAAAGATCGGATTTCTGGGCGCGCAGATGGATCCGCGTTCACAAAAGCGTCTGGCAGGTTTCAAACGGGCTTTGCAAAATGCGGACTTGCTGGATGAGCAAGCCATTGTGGTGACCAATCGCCCTTCTGACGTGCGCACAGGCTCCCATCTCTATGGCAAATTGATGCAGCAATATCCGGATTGCGACGCCATTTTCTGCAACAACGATGACATGGCCCTCGGCGTGCTGTTCGAGTGCCAGCGGCGGGGCATCAATATCCCCCGCGATTTCGGCCTTTGCGGCTTCAACGATCTGGGCGTCACCGCCGAATGCGTGCCAACCATTTCCACGGTTCAAACCCCACTGTTCGAGATAGGTCAAACCGCAGGCACCATCCTGCTCAAAGGGCTGGAGCAATATCCCGAAGACACAATAGATTTAGGCTTCAAAGTCGCCCCCCGCGAAAGCTCACGAAAGTGATACGTCAGCCGCCCTGTCAGTCCTATTCCTGAATTGATCACTGCACAGAGGAAGGCTTTCCAACGAACGATCTTTAAAAAATGTTCTTTGGGATAAGCTTGGGTGGTTCATTCAGCATATCCATCCCATAGCGATAATAGGCCCGTGTCCATAGAACACTGCTTTCAAAACGATCTTCATGGAGAAACGCAGGTTTCATGCCACCATACCGTCGAGGATAAAACGTGTCTTTGCATGCCGAGAGGTCTCCGAATTTTCCCTCCGGTCCTATTAGGCACCATTTTTTCATCATTTCATTGGGCACCCAGGCAACTTCTCCGTCAAAACAACCAATTGCGTGGTATTTGGCAGGAATGATGATACGACCATCGGGCGAAGCGAGCCCAAAGCTATCACCATTTCCGAAGATAATGTTACCATCGCGACAGGTAAGATATTTCTCCCGTTTTCTCGATCGAATAAACTCGGCGTAGCCTTTGATCTCCTCACTTTTTTCATTGATATATCGAACTTTTCCCTCCTTCTCTTCCTTAAAGACACCTTCGATAAGAGGGCTATCAATATAGACAGAAGAGAGCCGCCCTGGGCCTAACGGGCGTGTAAATGCACCTGTCTTGTCAATGATTCCGAACCGAATAAGACCGGCGTCTCTGGTCTGGGCGACCACAGAAAATCGATTTGGAAAATGCTCCGCAAAAGAGAAAAACTGAACCGGTTCGATAAGAGGCATCCCATCAGGCTTCAGAAAAGCGTAGCGATTTCCTTCCTCAACTGATTGCTCTATTTCTACAAAAAAGAGCTCTCTGCAGTCCTGCTTCTCTTTCACCGCCCTTGTGAAATAGCCTCGATCACGCTTCCAACGTAGCGTGTTCATTGAATAATTATGGTGCGTGACTGATTTGATCTTGGCATCAAAATGATCACGTCCATGTGCATCTTTGGCAATCAGATACCCATCACGGGCCTCAAAGCGAACACCCTGCTTACAGGAGTAGATAATCGAACCATCTGCAGGAAATTGATTTTGAAATCGGCTCTTCACACAACCGCCACCACATTTGGGCATGGGCGAAGACTTCGGCTCCGTGAAGCCGGGATTGGTGAAGATAAGAGTGAAGAGAGCAAGAAGCGATGCAAGGCCCGCTTTTTCAGGCAAAAGCTTTAAAACAGTCACAGAAGCAATCCAAGGTAAGTGCAATAGCAAACACGACTACACACACCCTCAGATTGTGGCAATTTTAGAACAAAGTCGGCACTTCTCACAGTCATTCAAGCTACATATGGCAGCTCTATTCTCTCTCACGGCATTCACGCATATTCGTGGCAGATCAGATCGGCTTCTTCGGACTGAAGGGCCAGATTGAGCAAGGTGCAATAGCCGCCCTCGCCTTGGCTGTTGGCAGCGTTCTTGTGATAGCGGCAATCCTTGCAAAGGCCAAAAGCGCGGCCTTCCCGGCGGTTGATCACATCACGCAGGCTCTGGGTCAGCACCCCTTCCAACAGCTTGCAATCCTCCGATGGCAAATTTTTGAGCGCCTCGATCAGATCAGACGGTTGCTGCACGAGCTCCCGGCCCGTTTGCGTCAATTCATAGGAAATGCTACGCCGATCTTCCTGAGAGCGATGTTCTTCGACAAAACCCTTGCGCGCCAAGGTCTTGAGCGTTTGGGACATGGTGCCACGGGTGGTGCCCAGATAGTCGGCCACATGGCTGGGCGCATGGGAAAAGCGGTTGGACCGAAGCAGATAATCCAACGCAGACATCTGCGCAGGATTGACCTGATCACTCCAGCGTTCAGACGCAATCAACCGCCCCAGCCGATCAATCAGCGCCAGAATTTGCCGATATCTTTGGTCCTTGTCACGGGTCGGGCCGGTGGTCACGATTGGTCCTTTCTCACAAGCATGCATCGCGAAAAACGCGTCATTTCCGGGGCGATCTCTCCTTATAGCGAGTCGATATTATAAACGCAATAGTATCGAGTCGAAACTTTTTTCTTGATTTTAGTTTCGACTCGATACTAAATAGAATGCATTCTTCCTCCCTCAAACTGTTTGGAGTATCGAAATGCCCATGAAATCTCTCTCCCTCGCCTTAGCTCTGCTTGCCGGATCCAGTCTTTCAGTCAGCGCTGGCGGACAAGGGGATCACTCCCATTCCCACGCCATCAATCAGAAAGGCGCGGTCACCTCCGATGCCGACACATCCAAAGTCGCTGCCTTTGACATTCTGGCCGCTCACATCCATCGCAAGGGCCGGGTCGTGACCTTTCACATGACCACAAATGGCATTGCAGGTAGTGAAAAACCAACGCCCGCAGGCTCCCTTGGTGGTGCGCCTGTGCTGTCCTACGTCTGGCCAACGTCGCTTGATCCGTCCGCTGTGGGCTTCGAAGGCAAAACCGGCATTCTAGCACTGGCCGCAACCAGTCATCCGGACTTTGACGACACCCCATTCATTGACGAAAATGGCGATGGTGATCTGACCAATGATGGCGAGCAATGGCATAGCCACTGGGTGGTGCTGACACCCAATGAGGCCTGCGGCAAGAATGCCCTCTCCGTTCGCGACATCCCTGATGGCCAGACGCCAAAGATGCCAGCCACCTGGCCGGGCTTGCCGCTTTTCATCGACAGCCCCGGCTTCTCCCCCGTCTTTGACGGACCGGAAATCGCCATCAATGTCGCCTTTGCCGACAACAATGTACTGGACAATCTGTCCTATGACGGAGTGACGGCAGCGCTGCGCGTCAATGCCAATGTCCATAGCCCGCTTCTATGCGTCACCAATGTCTTTGATGTTGCCTCAGGCGATCTGAGCCTGCCCGGAAAGCTGAACTAAACCTTGGTGCAAATGCGCGCCCGGTCGTAGCGCCTTCCCCCGCCCCCACCGGCGCATTTGCATCTGGCGGGGCTGCCATCAGCCCTGCCATTCTTTTTCTAGCCGCATCCTTGCAAAACATGGAGCCAAGCCATGATCATCGCCGAAAAAGCCCGCCCTGCCCCAGACTGGCAAGTCAGCCGCTGGTTCAACAGCTCCAAAGCCCTGCAAGTCGGCGACTTTGCAAGCAAGGTCATTGTGCTGGAAGCCTTTCAAATGCTTTGCCCGGGCTGCATCTATTATGGCCTGCCGATGGCCCAGAAAATCACCAGCCATTTCAAACCGGAAGATGTCGCGGTGATTGGCCTGCATACGGTGTTTGAACATCACCACGCCATGGGGCCGGAAGCATTGGAGGTGTTCCTGAAGGAATATCGCATCACCTTCCCCGTCGGTGTCGATGAAAAGGGAGACGATGCCATGCCCCGCACCATGGAGGCTTATCATATGCAGGGAACGCCCAGCACTATTTTGATTGATGCGCAAGGGCGCTATCGAACCCGCTATTTCGGCACAGTGGAAGACATGCGCATCGCCGCCGACATCACCAAGCTCATAGCCGAGCGCGATGCAAATCTGGCGATGAATGAGGAAGATACTTTCACATCAGACGCAGCAGATCTTATCGGAGCAACGAACGATCAATGCACCGATGAAGGATGCAAACTGCCTTGATAATTGGTCCGGCAAAACATGGCGAGAAGGATAGAAGCCATCTCCTGCCGGACCGCCCAACCCACCCCGGGAAACTGTCGCATAAGAGAGGGTGGGCCTGGTTTCATGATCTGGTCAATAAGGAAGGAAGAGACAAAACCGGATCGTTCACAGAAGGCAAGCAAGGCCTGAACCGGCGTACCGGTCCAGCCCCTGCTCGCTGTCACGCTTCCTTAAGATGCAGGAAGCAGGACCTTGTCGATCACATGGATGACACCGTTGGACTGTTTCACATCAGCGATGGTCACGGTGGCAACATCGCCCTTTTCGTCCTTGATCTGAATCTTGCCTTTCTTCTGCATCACGGTGAATTTGCAGCCCCCCACAGTCTTGACAACATGGGCACCACCATCATCGGCGATCATCTTCTTGATTGCGCCGGACAAGGCCTTGGTGGAAACCACATGGCAAGTCAGGATCTTGGTCAGCATTTTCTTGTTTTCTGGCTTCAGCAAGGTCTCGACGGTGCCTTTTGGCAGAGCATCAAAAGCCTTGTTGACCGGCGCAAACACGGTGAAAGGACCAGGGGACTGAAGGGTCTTGACCAGACCGGCAGCTTTCACAGCAGCCACCAGCGTGGTGTGGTCTTTGGAATTAACGGCATTTTCTACGATATTCTTGGTCGCATACATTGGTGCACCACCGACCATCGGATTGGCAGCCTGAGCAATGACAGGGGCAGCAAGGGAAACAACGGCGGAAATCGCAAGGGCGCGAGCAAACTTTTTCATGTTCAAAAACTCCTGTTTGACCACCTCTGATCGGGTGGAACATAGGAAATAACGAACCCGCTCCGGATTAAGTTTCAGCTTTGCTCCAAAAAAAATCGAGAAAATTCTCACATCAAAGAAAGAATTTATTTATCAATAACTTGAAGACAAAAACAAAAGGCGAGACAGATCCAAAATCCATCTCGTCCCATGATTATTCTCAAAAAACTTCGCTTGCATGTCAGCTTTGAAGGGCATCCTTCAAAGGCCCCAATGCCACCACTGGCCCGGTTGGCAATCCGGTAGGCGAGCCATTCTTGGGCTCAAGACTGACAGCCAGAACAGCGCCACGTGTAAGCTTGGCTGCCAATGGCTCGGACAGATCAAGATCACTGCTTGCAACATTCTGCGGCAGCACACCGAGCGAAACAGGAGATTGCCCTTCCTCAATCACCCAAAGTTCGAAATCCTTCTCCGCTCCCGGCACTCCATTTTTAAACGTGATGCGCAGCTGACCGCTCTGTTGCTCAAATCTCGCATCAAAGCTGGCACGTCCTTCTGTCGGAGCCAGCTCGGCCACAAGGACAGGTCCTTTATCTGTCGGCAAGAGAACCCCACTCCAAAGCCCGACCCCGATGGCCAACACCAGCACCGCAACAGCTGCACTGATCCAGCCACCAAAGCGTTGCCACAAGCCACGTTGGGCCTGTTCCAGGACCTCACCCAGCGGCGAGTTGGCAGCCTCGCTTCCAAACAAACGCGCATCGATGGCAGATTTGACAGCAACAGGAGGAGCGACCGCCTCATAGGTCTCATTCATGCTGGCGAGCCGTTCCTGCCATTGCACGACCAATGCGGCAAATGCGCTATCCTGTTCGATACGCCGGGCACAGCTCTCCCGCTCTGCCGCGTCCAGAACACCCAGCACATATTCAGCAGCAAGACTGTCATCATCTGCTGGCGGGGCAGGATTGTCAGTCTGATCACGCATTATCCAGGCACTCTCTTAGCTTGGCGAGGCTGCGGCGCAGCCAGGTTCGCATCGTGTTCAAAGGCACTTTATTCTGATCGGCCAGTTCCTGATAGGAATATCCTTCAAGATAGGCCCCGCGCACAGCCTGTGCCCGGTTGCTGTCCAGCTCATCCAGACAGATATCGATCTGCACGCGCTCAGAGCTGGCCATGGCATTCATTTCCGGTGTGGGATCCTTATCCTCCAGCTCCGGCATTTGAGAAATATCCTGATGACCGTCCTTTCGTGCCCGCAACCGGTCAATGCCATGATTGCGCGCAATGGCGATCAGCCAGGACATGGCACTGGCGCCCGAGGCCGAATAGCGATCGGCCCGTTGCCAGATCCGTACATAGACCTCCTGCAAGGCATCTTCGGCCTCTGCCCTGTCATTCAAGAGACGAAGCAGAACACCAAAAAGTTTCGCCGATGTGCCTTGATAAAGCAAATCGAACGCTGCCCGATCTCCCAGAGCAACTCTGGCAATCAAGCCAGATATGTCCTTTGGTGTCAGCACCCTGACCGTCTCCCAATTCCGCAAAACCCCCACATGAGAGGCCTTTGTCCAGCCATCCCACACAGCATCTGGTCACTTTGAGAAATATAACAACCAAGAAGATTGGCAACCTTTATTTTTGATGACGTGAAACTTTTTTCGCACGCCTTCGTTTCTCCGAAGGAGAGTTGCTTCTCGACGCCAAGATGTCCTCGGAAACACTCTTCAAAACTGACTTCACGGGAGATGAGACTGTGACCTGGACCAGCATTTCAAGCAAGATTTCCGCGCGATTCCACTATCGCGCAAAACCCCACCAAGGCGGACGGCTCGTCTATCGCCAGAGCGTTGCAACCCGTCTGACCCATTGGCTCTGGGCTTTGTGCCTTTTCTTTCTGGCCGGATCCGGTTTGCAAATTTTCAACGCCCATCCCGAACTTTCCTTTGGCGAGCAGTCGGGCGCTGCCACAGGTCAGGTGTTTCTGACCATCGAGGCAAAAGACACACCCAAGGGTCCCGTTGGAATAACCAACTTTCTGGGGTTGGAAATGGACAGCTCTGGTCTTCTGGGGCTGCAAGGTGAAGGATTGTTTCAAACCTATCAGGCCTTCCCCTCCTTCATGACCCTGCCATCGGGCAGAGATTTGACAACCGGGCGCGCCGTGCATTTCTTCTTTGCCTGGCTGTTTGTGGCAACTTTGCTGATCTGGCTGATTGCAAGTCTTCGAAAGGGACCCAAAGGCCATATCATTCAGGATCTATGGATGACAAAGACTGATTGGCAAGCCTTGCCTGCCGATTTCATGGCCCATGTGAAAGGGCAGTTTCATCACACACGGCGCTATCAAAGTTTGCAGAAACTGGCCTATGGCAGCGTCTTGTTTTTTCTCTTCCCGCTGATGATAGCCACCGGTCTTGCCATGTCACCGGGCATGAATGCCATACTGCCATGGTTGACCGAGCTCTTTGGCGGACGCCAGTCAGCCCGTTCCTTTCATTTCATTGGGCTGGTGCTGCTCTTTGGTTTCTTCCTGATCCATATGGCCATGATCCTTCTGGCAGGCCCGATCAATGAATTACGAGCCATCATCACCGGATGGTATCGCACCGATCCCCCCATCTCCCCTTCCCCAAAGCTCGATGATGAGGCCTCACAATGACCCATTCTTCAACCAAGGCAAAAGACCAAAATTCAGGCACGAAGGATGGAGCCTCCCTGTCTCGCCGTCAGCTCCTTCGCACAGGCTCCCTTGCAGCATTGGCGGGGCTGGGACTGACCGGCTGCGATGCGCTGGATCAGATTGCGAAAAGCCCCTCGACCACCCGAAAGGTCATGGATAGCGCGCAATCCCTGACTTATCGCTTCCAGCGCATGTTGCTGAATGCCGATGCTCTGGCGCGGGAATATGAGCCTTCGGACATCATTCAACCCATGCGGCCAAATGGCGTGACCGACCCACAAGATGCCGATTATCTGGCCCTGCGCGAAAATGCGTTCCAAACCTACCAATTGCAGATTTCCGGGCTGGTGGAGAAACCGCTCTCCCTGTCGCTGGATCAGTTGATGACCATGCCGTCCCGCAGTCAGATCACGCGCCATGATTGCGTGGAAGGCTGGAGCTGTATTGCGCAATGGAAAGGCGTGCCGCTGGCTGATCTGATGGTGCTGGTCAAGCCGAAAAAGACCGCACGTTATGTCCTCATTCGATGTTATGACACCATCGAACAAGGCCTGTCCGGCGGCTTTCGCTATTATGAAAGCATCGATTTGCAAGATGCCTATCATCCTCAGACCATCCTGGCCTATGAGATGAATGAAGGCCCGCTTCCAATCGAAAATGGTGCCCCATTGAGACTGCGGGTGGAGCGTCAATTGGGATATAAAATGGCGAAATATATTCGCTCCATTGAACTGATCGAAAGCTTTGCCGATATCGAGGGAGGAAAGGGTGGCTATTGGGAGGACCGGGGCTATGCCTGGTATGCCGGTATCTAACTACTGTATATTCAATTGGCGGATGATTTTTGCCGGCGTGACAACTGGCTTGATCGCATCTTTGCTGATATTGGTTTGGCTTGTTCCAGCCATCGGAGCCGCCTTGGTGCCTACGGCTTTCGGATTTCAGCAAATCGCTCCATCCATCTATGCCGAAAACAACCTGACAGGGCAGCAGCAAGCAAAGTTGCTCCATCAAATTGATCAGGCCCGAATGATGGTAAAAACCACATTCGGAGACAGAACAGCCGCACCCTTATGGCTGATCTGTCAAAGCCAAAGTTGCAAGCAGCGCCTGAAGGGCAAATCCGCCAAGGCAAGGGTTTATGGCTGGCATCTGGTTCATGTCTCGCCTGACGGTGTCTCTCCTACGATCCTCGCCCACGAACTGGCCCATATAGAATTGCACAAACGCCTTGGTCCTTGGCGATATTGGCAGGAAGATTTTCCTGCCTGGCTCGATGAAGGCATCGCCATTCTCACATCAAGAGATAGTCGTTATCTGAAGATCGCCTATGATCAATCGCTGCAATGCCGATCCGATCTGAAAAACAAGGTCACCATTGCCACACGATTGCCGAAAACACGAAGAGCATGGCTGAAGCAGGCAGGCGCAAAAGACCAGCCTCTCTATGCTATGGCGGCTTGCAAGACGCTCCTTATCCTTGGCCAGCGCAATCAGAGCGTTACAGACTTCCTGCAAACGTCCTTTCATTCCCCATAAAGCACGTCATGCAGCATCAATGCGCTTTGGGCTGTGCGTGGGAAGGAAGCCCGGCAAGGCTCCTTACGAATATATCACCCTGCAACGCATGAAAAAGGCGCAAGACCTGCTGCAAGGCGACACCAGCATCACCCAGATCACAAAAGATCTGAACGACACCAACCCCGCCAAATTCGCCGCCGCCTTGAAGCAAATGCTTCCACACCAGCCCATCAGAGTGGAGGCGGGGCGTTAGGGGGTAAAGGGGGGCAAACCTATAGTAGCTCCGTCCCGCTTAACTAATTAGCGAACTCGAGTTTGCGCTTTAACGTCTTACTCATCCTAACGGCATAAGAAGCAACTTTTTCTCGCTGGAGTCTCTCAAGAAACAGGCCAGGCGAAACACCAATATCATTAGCGAATTTCGTTACCGCATATTTATGGGCGTCTGTAATATTTCGGCCATGATTGACCAAGAACCTTTGCAAATCATGCTTTGAAACTAAAAGATCCGCAGCAAACTCGTTCGCTTCTTTTTCAATTTCAACTTCAGACTTCTCAAAGCCTTCTAAATCCCAAAATGTTACTTTTTTACTGTGATGCAAAATATGCATAGCTTCATGAAAGAACGCGAACCATGTTTTCTCTTCTGATTTAAACCGATCACTGATGAGAATAACTGCTTTGTCTTTGTTAGCCCATAGCGCAGCGCCTCTAAGGCCTGTGCGCTTCAAATCTTTTAAGCAAACAACAGCCACACCACAATTCGCACACATCTCTACTAGCTTTTGCTCAGCTTTAGACCATTCCAGTTGAGTAAGAGACCGTAGCTCTGGAAGAACAGCTTTAAATGCTCGTTTATCAAAACTCATCGTACTTATTTGTGAAGCTTCTAGTTCGCCTTTTCTAATCCATGCAGCAACTGCGCCATTGCTAGTCGACTTATGTTGATTTTGCTTAAAGCGAGCCAAACACAATTTTTCACCCCAAAAGCTGTGCCAGGCACTAATGCTTCCTACACCAAAGAAAGCCAATAATTCTTCAACTTTTTCAGAGGGTTTTGTTTTTTTATGGATATAGCCATTAGAAACCAAATCGGAAATAGGAAATAGTTTGAGCCACTCCTTTGCATCCGTACCTGCTATTGATGTCTGCGCCATCTTTCTGGCTTCTTGAAGCTCGTATGTGGCCTGCAACCCAAGCCACATATCAGCGCTTTCACCAAGTGCTCGTTCAAATTGGATAGCAGTTTCAGGGGTAATTGCAGTCGTTCCCGAAATTATTTCGCTTATAGTTTTCGTAGGACGACCGCATCTTCTAGCCAAATCAACAACTTTGATGCCTCGAGCTTCCAAAGTCTCTTTTAAAAACTCACCGGGATGCTCTTGCTCATAATCTGGATTAAAATTTGATTGTTGATTTGACATCAGGCTACCGCCTCTAAATGCAGAATAAAAATCGAGTCCACTTCTGAGAGCTTGGCATTTTCATTACTGGCATGCGGCCTAATTAGCATAGTGAGCTTGTCTCTCGGGCCTATAGCATAAACTAGTTCTGGTTGGTTGCTAATGAGATACCTAGACATTGGCGGCAATTCCGAAACATCTGCCAAACTCGGGATGTGATTAAGCCGATGAAGGGTTCTTTCTGCCACTTTCGAAAGCTTTTCACCTAAGCGTGCCCGCAACATTGCTCGACTATTACAAAGCGTTTCCAAGCTCTTATCCGCAAACACAAGCTTCATCTGGCTCTCTCATCTGATTCGTTTTTCGTACCGGATAGGGTAATGGAAAGCTACAATTTGGTCAAAAAATAAAACATAACCCTTTGCGGTAATAAAAATTTGACATCTAACCTTAACCGGTTTTATAAAAGTGTAGTGCTTAAGGGTTATGAAAAATCCTAAAGACAAATTTCTAACTATGGAGATCACTGTGAAACAGGATCAAAGAGAATATTCCAGTCGCTATCGCGTTCGCATTGGCGATGAAAGCCTCCAGATGGAGCATAAAGTAATCGATGACCCAGTAATTACGGGACGTCAGATCATCGAACTGTCGCAAAAGCGACCGATTGATGAACACCTCGCTTATCAGCTACTCCCAAGTGGTAAGCTTGAAGAGATCCGTTTGGATGAGAAGGTCGATTTAACGAAATCGGGCTCCGAGAAGTTCGTAGTTTTTGATGGAAGTGCTTCCTATCGTTTCTCCGTGGATGGCGAACGATATGAATGGGGAAGCAAGTTCATTTCCGGCCAAACTATTTTTGATCTATCGGACATAGATCCAGCAGAAACGGAGCTCTTTAAACAGATCATCGGCCACACAGATTCTCAAATTGATGCAACTGACATCATAGATCTGAGTGAAGAAGGACTAGAGCGTTTCTTCAGTAAAGAAAAAGGTCCGACTAACTTTGTGGTAAACGGCCGCCCACGCCAGTCCAAGCAAAAACAAATCTCGTTTACAGAGGTCTTGAATTTTGCCTTTGAGACACCCCCAACCGGACCCAAGGTGTCCTTCACAATGACCTATCGCAAAGGTCACCCTAATAAACCCGAAGGCTCCATGCTTGAAGGTGATGTAGTCACACTGGTTGAAGGAATGGTTTTCAATGTCACATCAACTGATAAATCATAATTGTGATCTTCTTAAACTTAAAGAAGATGGCTATGAGGTCGAAATTGTGAATGGCTATCTAGTCATTCACAACATCCCATATGTCACTACCAATCTTGAGGTGAAACGAGGAGTTCTGGTCTCCGCATTAGAACTAAGTGGTGAAAAAACACTAGTTCCTAGATGTCACATAGCTCACTTTGCCGGTGAATTACCTTGTGACGCTCAGGGACAACATCTGAACAAGGTAATTAACTGCCCACAGAAACAGTCAATTTCTTCCACGCTGGAAACCCAAGTCATGTTTTCCAGCAAACCCAAAGGAGGATACACTGACTACTACCACAAAATGAGCACATATGTCTCTCTTCTCGAACAGCATGCAACCAATCTTCGGGCTGATGTGACAGCTCGAACCGGAAGAGTCGTAGCCTCCAGAGAGGCAAACTCCCCGTTTCGGTATACCGATAGTGCGACAGTACGAGCTGGGACCTGGGAAGCTACAAGCAAACTCGATGACCAAAAGATTGCCGTCATTGGATTGGGTGGTACTGGTTCGTACATCCTTGACAATCTTACAAAAACGCCTGTTCAGGCAATCCATATCTACGACGAGGATCTGTTTCATCAGCATAATGCATTTCGAGCTCCAGGAGCACCAAGTATCGAAACGCTAGCCAAGCAGATGGCGAAAGTAGAGTATTTCGGCGAAATCTACGGCAGAATGCACAGAAATATCGTTGGCCATCGCTACAAAATTGATTCAAGTAATGTCTCAGAACTCGCTCATATGGATTTTGTCTTCTTGGCAATAGACAATAACAACTCCAGAAGGCAGATAATTGAGTATCTTATTAGCGCCAATGTCCCGTTTATAGATGTCGGAATGGGCCTTCAACTTATCCAGGGCTCGGTAATCGGGTCAGTGCGCACCACGACTTTTACTGAGCAGATTTCTGCCGATACAAGCGTGTTAAAAAGGATACCCGGAACAGACAATGATCAGGAGAATGCCTATTCTTCCAATATTCAGGTAGCTGATCTAAATATGTTTAATGCAGCCCTCGCTGTGATGCGATGGAAGAAGTATTTCGGTTTTTATCTCGACTTAGAGAAGGAGCATCAAACAACCTTTGCGATTGATGGCAACCATTTACTCAACGAGGATCAGGCTGCATGAGGGTTGATACTCTGACCTTAGATTTTGTGGAAGAGCTTCCAGAAAGTCTTATCCTGGGGAGACTCTATATTTCCATTGAACATAGGATAGCAGCTCATCTTTGCTGCTGTGGCTGTGGCCAAGAAGTCATTACACCTATCAGCCCCACGGACTGGAAGCTAACTTTTGACGGCATTTCAGTTTCGTTGCATCCCTCAATCGGTAATTGGAGTTTTCGATGCCGCTCTCATTACTTCGTTCGCAACAATAAGATAGTTTGGTCCAATACTTGGACTAATGAGGAAATCTCACTCGGCAGACAAAAAGACCGCAAACTTAAAAACTACGTTTACCAAGAGAAAAGGGCAATCAAACCGGAATCTCACCATTCGGTGAAAGATCAAAATCTTCTGGCTCGAATTTGGTGCTGGTTACAAAGAACTTGATCTCCGTTTTCGGTGGATACACCGCAGCATTAATAGTCAGATGATTATGAACTCAGATCCCTTATACCATCACCTCACCACAGTGGCATTTTAAGAATGGATTACCTGCGTTTCTCTTCCCCCACCTCCCCTCACCCCACAAACCCGCTTGAAATCTGCGCATGCCGCGATAAACTTTGGGCTTGAGATCAATAAGTATCCTGTAGTCAATGAACCTGTATTGGGCAGCCGGGGAAGACAGTGATGGTTAGGTTTCAGCAGCATTCATGTGCGGCGGCGGCATGGGGTTCATGCCGGATGATCGCGGCTTGTGCTCTTTTTCTCGCTGCATCTGTCAGTGCTTCCGTTGCCTCCCAAAGCAGAGATCTTTGTGAGACGCAATAGAAGGACTATGTGAAGATCGCATCCAGCTTTCATGAGAAGGTCAAGGATGCGCAATCATCCATTTATGTGTTCTCGACCAAACATGGCATCATTTTCAATTGTCTGGATACCGGGATATCGGAAGACTTCTGGGAAGAGACCCGGGACCCCATGCAAGCGGCCAGAGATGCGGCATCTGGCGGCGGGAGCTGAATGAGCATATTCAATATGAGATCCACCTGCCCGTCGATGTAAAAAGCGAGCGCACCAAGGATTGTCTCAAAACCATCACATCATCCTTCGATGAAGTATCTTAACTCTTTGATCTAAAATAGGTCTTATCCGAAAAGTTCGCAATTTTTCGGGAACGTGCGATCAGCGACATGTCCGCCCTCTCCCCCGCCTTCAATGGTCGAGGAAACGCCTCATATTGGGGCCATTTGTGATGGAAATAATCTCATTCGCAAATGTCTTCAGATGAGGTTTTCGCGGATCTGTTGAACGCCATATCATATGAATGCTGCGGCCAAAGGCACCGCCGCTGATTTTATGGATGGCTATCAATCCCTGAAATTTCTCGATACCACTGAGAGACAGGATGGGAAGCAAGGCGCATCCTTCTCCCAAGGCCACCATCTGCCGAAGCATTTCCAGGCTGCGGGCCCCGCCAGAAATACTCTGATCCTTGACATCACAAAGAGCCATTGTCTGACTGCGCAAACAATGTTCAGGCGATAGCATGATGATCTCATTCTTGTCGATCTCACTCCAATTGACAGTTTCCCGACCAGCCAGAGGATGATCTTCAGGACAAGTAAAGACATAAGGTTCGAAATAGAGGGTCGTCACCTCAAGCATTTTCGCCTCGGGATGCGTGGCCGTGATGATGATGTCCAGCTCATGTCCGCAAATCATCTCCTCAAGAATAGGGGTTGGTTCCTCAATGATGGTTATCTTCAAATTGGGATAAATTTGCTTGAGCGGTCGGATCAGATGGGGAATGAGATAGGGGCAGATGGTCGGAATGATGCCGATGGTCAGTGTCAGTTCCATGGGATTGGAGAGGCTTTTGGAAAGCTGGGACAATTCAAGTGTCTTGCCGATGATCTCCCGTGATTTTTCAAGAATGAGTGCGCCAGACTTCGTCACTTTCACATATTTTCCGCTTCTCTCAAAAAGCGACAGACCAAGAAAATCCTCCATTTTCCTGATTTGCTGACTGATTGCCGGTTGTGAAACCCCGCACCGGCTTGCCGCCTGCCCAAAGTGCTTTTCCTCCGCAACAGCCAGAGCATATTCAAGATCTTTCAGCGTTATTCCGGACAAGGCTCTCATGGGAATCATAATCTCATAAGTTCAAATTATTATTCTGATAATAAGGATAATATAGATTAATGACAAGCTTGGGTGTTATCTTTGGGACAGTTCTAATGAAGTCCGATTGAGAGGGGCCCATGACCAAGAAAAATGGACTGACCACTGCTTCCGGGGCACCTGTTCCGGACAATCAAAACACGATGACCGCAGGAGCAAGAGGCCCCGTTCTCTTGCAGGATGTCTGGTTCCTGGAAAAAATGGCTCATTTTGACCGGGAGGTTATTCCCGAACGCAGAATGCATGCCAAGGGATCTGCAGCCTATGGCACATTCACCGTCACACATGACATAACCCAATATACCAGAGCCAGGATCTTCTCTGAAATTGGCAAGAAAACCGACTTGTTCCTGCGCTTTTCTACGGTTGCCGGTGAGCGCGGCGCGGCCGATGCAGAGCGGGATATTCGTGGCTTTGCAGTGAAATTCTACACCGAAGAAGGCAATTGGGATCTGGTGGGCAACAATACGCCGGTCTTTTTCCTGCGTGATCCTCTCAAATTCCCTGACTTGAACCATGCAGTGAAAAGAGATCCGCGTCACAACATGCGTGATGCCAACAACAATTGGGATTTCTGGACCAATTTACCGGAAGCCCTGCATCAGGTCACCATCGTCATGAGTGACCGCGGCATTCCAGCGACTTACCGCCACATGCATGGCTTCGGCAGTCACACATTCAGCTTCATCAATGCTGACAATGAGCGTTTCTGGGTGAAATTTCATTTCAAAACCCGGCAAGGCATCAGGAATCTGACAGATGAAGAGGCCGCACAGATTATTGCAGGTGACCGGGAAAGCCATCAAAGAGATCTCTTCGACTCCATCGAGAAGAGTGATTTCCCCAAATGGACATTATATGTCCAGATCATGCCGGAAAAAGAGGCCGGCTCCTATCCCATCAATCCATTTGATTTGACCAAAGTCTGGCCAAAAGGGGATTATCCTCTCATCGAAGTCGGCGAAATGGAGCTGAACCGGAATCCGGAAAATTATTTTGCCGAAGTTGAACAATCCGCTTTCAGCCCGGCCAATGTTGTTCCCGGTATCAGTTTCTCACCCGATCGCATGTTGCAAGGACGCCTGTTCTCCTATGGTGACACCCACCGACACCGTCTCGGCGTCAATCATACCCAAATCCCGGTCAACGCACCTCGCTGCCCCTTCCATTCCTATCACAGGGACGGTGGCATGAGGGTTGATGGCAATGCCGGTGGCCGGATTGGGTATGAACCAAACATGTTCAACGAGTGGAATGAACAGCCGGACTATAGCGAACCTCCTTTGAGCATCGAGGGCGCTGCCGATCACTGGAACCATCGGGTTGACGATGATTATTATTCCCAGCCCGGCAAATTGTTCAATCTGATGAGTACTGAACAACAGCAGGTTCTGTTCGAAAATACAGCCCGGGCAATCGGACCTGCCAGACTGGAAATTCAGCACCGGCATATCGTGAACTGCTATCGGGCAGATGCCCAATATGGCAAAGGCGTTGCCAATGCATTGGGGATCGATTTGTCAACAGTGCAGGGTCTTTAAGAGCGTGTTCCCGAAAAGTTGAAGCACTTTTCGGATAAGAACTCGCCTCAAATCAAAGAATTAAAGCACTACTCGCGATTCAACAATTGTGGGAAGTGCTTTAAGACAGAAAAAGGAACCCGGTATTCCGGGCTCCTCTTTTCAATGGCGATATCGAAAGGATCACACAAGATCCATACGCAATCTGCTATCGATGGCTCCCTGACATCCTTGCTCATACACACTCCTTGACCATCTCATTGATGAGGAGATAGGGTGATTTTTCTTCTTGCAAAGACAGTATCTGCTGCTGCCAAATCCACCACATATATGAGTTTATGGCCTGACAAATGAAATGCGTGCTTTTTGATATTGATGGCACATTGGCGCTGATTGATCATCGGCGGCCCTTGCTGGACGGGCCAAAGCCAAACTGGCCTGCCTTCAATGACAGGATGGGCGACGATCTGCCCAACCCGGCTGTGGTCGAACTTTACAAAACCCTTTGGGATGCCGGACGTCATGAGCTGATCATCGTCTCTGGCCGGGGCGAGGAAAATCGCAAGGTAACCGAGACCTGGCTCACCTGGAATGACATCCCCTTCAATCGGTTGCTGATGCGCCCGAAAAAAGATCATCGCTCAGATGTTATCATCAAGCAGGAAATCCTTGATCAATTGCTGAGCGAGGGAAAGAGCATTGCCTTTGTCGTGGATGATCGCAACTCCGTCGTCGACATGTGGCGCCGCAACAACATCACCTGCCTTCAATGCGCCGAAGGGGATTTTTAGGGCGCGGGCCTAGACCCCGACAATAGCAAAGGTCTCGCAAAGCCAATCTGCCAGCATGTTTGCCCCATCGCTCAACTCGGGTCGGCGCTGATGGATCAGCCCATAGCCGGAGCCATCAGCGACAAAACCGCAAGGTGCGATCAGGCGCCCGCGTTCAATATCATCGCTGACAACAATCTGCGGGCAGATCGCAACGCCAAGGCCGCTGGCTGCGGCTTCCGCCAGCAGGAAATGATGATCAAACTGTCGGACATCCTTTGGCTTCGGAGCGTCGGCATAGAGCGATTGCCATGTCTCCCAAGCGTCCGGTCGGGTCTTGCTGCCAAGCGCGATATACTCCCCCGCTTCAAAAGCCTCTTGCATGTCCGGCACCATGACCGGGCCGATGGTCTCGTCAAACAAGGGGCTTATCTGCCAATTCGGATCAATGGGAAAATCCAGCCGACGCACCGCCAGCGCCACTCCGTCACGGGCAAAATTCAGCGACCCGCCCCCAACGGACAAATGCACCGGACAGTCGGGATGGGCATCCTGAAACTGACTGAGACGCGGGATCAGCCAACGCATGGCAACCGAGCGCTCGCAGGACAGCACGATGGGCTTGTCTTCCTCTTGCTGTCGGATGGAGACCAAAGCCTCCCCCAGCAAGGCCAGCGCCTTGGTCATTGCCTCGGCCAGAATATCACCATCTGCCGTCACCGATATGCCGCGTCCGTCTGGCGCGACCAGCGCAATATCCAAGTCGCGGGCAAGCTTGCTCACCCGTCGGCTGACCGCACCATGGGTCAAGACCAATTCATCGGCGGCAAGTCGGACAGAGCCAAGCCGCGCCACCGCTTCAAAGGCACGCAAATCGTCAAGAGATGGGATATCGGATCGCTTCATAGGTGATAAATTATCACCAATAACGGTGAAAACAAATCGATTTATGTGCAAACCTGGTTTGATATCATCACCATATGAAAGACTTCAGCATCATAAATAAAGCGCCCACACATACACCTCTGATCGGCATCCTTGCCGATGATTTGACCAGTGCAGCCGATGGCGGTGCTCCGTTTCAGCGGTGCGGACACACTGTGACTGTCTTGCGAGGCGATATCACAGCGCCAAGCGATGCATCCACTATCTGGTCCGCGGATTGTGCCAGCCGGTCTCTGTCTGAAATCGATGCCGCAACAGTGACAGACAAAGCGGCCCGGTCATTGGCGGGTGCATCCCTGCTTTTCAAAACAATCGACAGCACCTTGCGCGGGCATATCAAGGCAGAGATCAGCGCCGCCTTCACAGCCAGCGGACGAAAGCGTCTGGTGGTGGCCCCGGCCTTTCCCGACGCAGGCCGCATCACAAAAGACGGCGTGCAATATGTCCATGACATTCCAGTCTGCCAGTCCAGCTATGCCAATGATCCGGTCCATCCAGCCAGATCCTCCCGCATCAGGGATAGTCTTCCTGCTGACATTGCCGACATCACAATATTGAATGCCGAAACACAGGAAGAGTTGACCCGAAAGGTCGCGGCCATCAAGGAGCCGGAAAACGCCCTTTGGGTTGGCTCTCCCGGATTGGCCATGGCCTTGGCCGATCGCTTCAAGCAAAGCCCGGTCACAAAAGCCTCCCTCCCTCCGAGCCGTTCAATCCTGACGGTGGTCGGTAGTGCCAACCCTGTCAGCCGTGCGCAAGCCAAACGCACCACACAGCATGGAAGTGTCACCTGTCTGATGACACCGAAGCAGCGCAGCGACAATCCGGATCAAGCTCTTCAAGATCTGGTGACAAAAGCCATGCAGCAGCAAGCAAATTTTGACACGCTGATCGCAACCGGCGGCGACACCATGCAAGCCATGCTCGATAGACTGAAGATCAAACAATTCACCTTACAGGGCGAGCTGGAACCCGGCTTTGTGCTGGCAAAGGCAAAGCGTGCAGATGGCACGCCTCTGATCCTTGGCATGAAGGCCGGTGGCTTTGGCGATGAAGAAAGCTTTCTGCGCGCCGCGCAAATATTATGCTCCAAACAGGATGTTAGACAGAAGCAATGACCAATCGAACCAACCTCCTCGCTCTTACCATGGGCGATCCGGCAGGTATCGGGCCGGAAATCATCATGAAGACCCTGTCCCATGTGCCTGAAAGCGAGCCGATCGTCATCCTTGGTTGCCCAAAGGTGATGGAACGAGCGGCCCGGATCACAGGGTCAGAGCGACAAGTCAAAGCCATTGAGCAAGTAGAAGAGGCCAGCTTTGAGCCAGGCCAGATCGAAGTGCTGCAAACCAGCACTTTCAACACTCTCCCCACCTTTGGCAAAGTCAGCGCAGAGTGCGGGCAAGCCGCCTTTGATGCCATCAAGACCGCCATTCAGCTTGCTTCAAATAATGAGATTTCCGGCATCGTCACCGCACCCATTCATAAGGAAGCGCTTTCCCACGCGGGCATTGCCTATCCCGGCCATACGGAGATACTGGCCGATCTTGGTGGAGCCGAACGAGTGGCCATGATGCTTGGCAATGACGAGATCCGCACCGTTCTTGTCACCATCCATTGCTCGCTTCTGGATGCCATCAAGGGCGCAGATTTCGATGCCCAAATGGCAGCCATCCGCTTAGCCCATGACGGGGCAAAAGCCCTTGGATACGACCATCCGCGCATTGCAGTGGCAGGGCTGAACCCTCATGCTGGCGAAGGCGGATTGTTTGGCCGCGAAGAAATCGACATCATCACCCCGGCCATCGAAACCGCCCAAAAGGAAGGCATCAATGCCTCCGGCCCGTGGCCCGGAGACACGGTTTTCATGATGGCACGTCAGGGACAATTCGATATCGTGGTGGCGCAATATCACGATCAGGGTTTGATCCCGGTGAAATATATGGGATTGGAGAAAGGCGTGAACATCACTCTCGGTTTGCCATTCGTGCGCACCAGCCCCGACCATGGCACGGCCTTTGACATTGCCGGACAGGGCAGTGCCGATGCCGCCAGCCTTTTGACAGCCATCGGCTATGCCAGACAATTGATTGCCGCCCGACAAAAAGGAACCAACTGATGGGACTTCGTTTTATCTTCATGCTCACCCGCAATGACAAGACGGTCGAGGATGCCGAGCAACATCTGAAAGTTGCCCTTGCTGCCGGGGTTCATCACATTGGCTTCAAGGATGTCGGCCTGCCCTTCGAGCGATTGAAAGAACTGAATGTCGCCATCAAGAAAGGCGGCGCGACCAGCTATCTGGAAGTGGTGTCATTGGACAAGGAAAGCGAAGTCGCATCGGCCAAGGCAGCGGTGGAGATCGGCGTTGATATTCTACTGGGCGGCACCAATGTCGAGGCGGTTCTGCCCATCCTGAAAGACACGAACATTCAATATTACCCCTTCCCCGGTCGGATCGAAGGCCACCCCAGCGTGCTGGCTGGCTGTATTGACGAAGTGGTGGAAAGCGCCGTGCAACTGGCCGCGATGGATGGCGTGCATGGACTTGATCTGCTGGCCTATCGCTCCAGGGAAAATGTCACCGGTTTGATGGCAGCGGTTTGCGCCGCCGTCGACAAGCCGGTCATCATGGCAGGCTCCATCGGCAGCCGAGAGCGGATCGAGATTGTCCGGCGCTCAGGCGCTGCTGGCTTTACAATCGGTACAGCGGCACTGGATGGTGATTATCCGGCAGACAGCCCTGAGCTGGAAACACAGCTGCGCTCCATTCAGCGCGATGTCGCCGGGGTGAACAATCATCTCTCACCCCATACACCGAAAAATCTGCAAAAGGCCTTTGCGTCTTTCCATGACACATGGAGCCCACGCGTCGCTGGCCGGGTCAATAACATGATGATCAAGCTGGCCAAGTTCGAGGGCGAATTTGTCTGGCATCATCACAAGCATGAGGACGAGATGTTCCTCGTCCATAAGGGCCGCTTGCTGATGAAATTCCGCGACCGCGACGAGATCGTCAATGAGGGCGAGTTCATCATCGTGCCCCATGGCGTGGAACATTGCCCGGTGGCCTTGGGCGGCACCTGCGAAGTGCTGCTCATCGAACCCGCCACCACAATCAATACCGGCAATGCCAAAGATGAGCGCAAGATCATCGATCTGGCCAGCGTCTAGGCCCTAACCATCCCGGGCAAGTTCGGGATAGTGATAGGCCTCGGGATAGGGCATCGGTTTGAAAGGCCCGGCAGGGACGACGCCATTCCAGGAGCGGCCGAAATAGCCCTGTCGGCAATGGACCAGCGAATTGCTTTGTGCCACGCCATCCAGAGAATAGACACGGCATAACCATCGCCAGAGATTGGGATAGTCAAGGATCTTGGCCCCGTTCAGTTTCATCCGCAGATAATAGACCGGGTCATGGCGATAGAGCGTCGGAAAGAGCCGCAAGTCCGCCTCGGTAAAGACATCGCCGGTCAAATAAGGCCTGCCATCAGACAGTAAATCTTCCAGCCAGTGCAGGGCTTTGAAATAGTCCGCAAAGGCCTGCACATAGACGGACTGATCAGAGGAAAATCCAGCTTTGTAGGCCCCGTTATTGATGGTGCGATAGATGCGATCATTCAATTGGTCAATCTCGGCACGCTGCACTTCACCTGCCGGATAAAAGCGGACCCGTTGGTCATCCGATATACTGCTACCCAAAGCAGCAGCATGAAGATCAAGCATGCGAAGGATCTCGGCGCTTTCATTATTGACGATGCGCCCGCTCTTCTTGTCATAGAGAATGGGCACCGATTGCTCGTTTGATCCCTCCGCGCGATAGATATCACGCGCCAGACGATAGCCCTTGCCGGTTGCGGTCTCCAAACTGCATTCCGCCAATGGCAAACCGGTCAGACTGGCAATGCGCTCGGGATTGAACTCCCAAAGATTGGGCCCTTCCGCGTCCTCTTCATCGGTACGGTTTGGGAAGGCCACATCCATGGAGATAGCATCCTGCAGGCCCAGCATGTTGCGCGCCAGAATGACCCGGTGGCACCATGGGCAGTTCAGCGCCACGAACAAATGATAGCGCCCAGCTTCCGGCGGAAATTCCGCATCCCCTATCGCATGGCGAAAGCCGCTGACGCCGCGCACAAATTCTCCTTGCGCGCGACGCTTTGCTGCATTTTTCTGATCCTCCTGAACGGAACTGTCATTTGGTTTGTCGGTCATGTGTTAACCTCTAACCTCGCACCTCACCCTCTCAGGCGATGATGCAGGATGATGGGCACAGCCAGCTCTTCTTCATCACTCAAATGCCGTTGCAGGAAAGCTTCGATCATCTCGGCATTGCCGTGCAATTTGCCCACCTCATCACGAACCTGGGCTTCATCCAGCTGAATGAGCTGAATGGCCCGATTGGCCGTGCGGGTGAAATGGTCCAGCACCTTGTCCAGATCGGCATGATCCTGTTCCAGGACAGCCAGTCCCGCATCAAAACGGGCATCGGCCTTGGACAGCTCCGGGAAATAGCTATGATCTTCCCAGCCATGATGGCCGTGCAGATTACCAACCAGAACATTGCCGTAATAGGCCAGCCGCCCGCCATAATCATCGAGCTCATATTTGCCATCCAGATAGGTCTCGGCATCCAGCCTCACACGGTTGGCAAGACGTCGAAACATCTGATGGGCCCCAAGCCAATGGCGGGTCTTCTCATGAAAGCCGGGATGCGCCTCCCAGCTGTCTCTTGGATAATCGCTCAGCAAGAGATGCATCTCGCTGGGCATATCGTCCGTGCGAACTTTGATTTCATCAATGTTTTTAGCTTGATCAAGCATGAGCTTTCTCCTTTCTGAGACTTGGTGACGCGGCCTAAACCACTCGTCATGGTACCCTCGTAGGTGGTTTGGGCGGGAGAGTGGGCTCGGTTCAGGGTTTTAAAATCAGGCTCTTAAGCTCAATGATCTGGTGATTGCTTCACTTCACCACCAGATCGGTTTTTGCAGGACTGCCATGCGAGATTATCAGTCCTTGATGCCCGCAAAACGCACACCGCTGAGATCGGCCATTTCCCGCTTCCATGTGGTGATGTCTTCGGCATTCAGATCACTCAGAGAGGCATGACCGCAGGCTCGGGCAAGCACTTGCATCAGCTCGACACTGGCCCCGAAATAGCGGGCCAGTCGCTCGGCCCCCACTTGAACATTCAGTCGCTTGCGCAGCTCCGGCTTTTGCGTCGCCACACCCACCGGGCAATTGTTGCTGTTGCACATGCGCGCCGCGATACAGCCCACCGCCTGCATGGCGGAATTGCTGAGTGCCACCGCATCGGCTCCAAGGGCCATAGCCTTGACGAAATCCTCCGCCACACGCAAGCCACCGGTGATCACCAAACTCACTTCGCCGCCGGTTCTCTTGTCCAGATGTCGCCGCGCCCGAGCCAAGGCCGGAATGGTCGGCACCGAGATATTGTTGCGGAAAATCAGCGGTGCCGCGCCGGTGCCGCCGCCGCGTCCATCCAGAATGATATAGTCGGCGCTTGCTTCCAGCGCAAAATCGATATCCTCTTCGATATGATTGGCCGACAGCTTGAAACCGATGGGAATGCCGCCGGAGCGCTCGCGCACTTCATCGGCCAGATGTTTGAAGTCAGCCGCAGTGACCAGGTCGCGGAATGTCGCCGGAGAGATGGCCGCCTGTCCCGGCTCCAGCCCGCGCACATCGGCAATCTTACCAGTGACTTTCTCGCCCGGAAGATGGCCACCGGTCCCGGTTTTGGCCCCTTGCCCACCTTTGAAATGGAACGCCTGCACCTTTTCGACCAAGGCAATGTCCCAGCCAAATTGCGCCGAAGCCAGCTCATAGAAATAGCGGCTATTCTCGGCCTGCTCTTCAGGCAACATGCCGCCTTCACCAGAGCAAATGCCGGTGCCTGCCAGCTCTGCCCCACGAGCCAGCGCAGTCTTGGCTTCTTCCGATAGCGCGCCAAAGCTCATGTCAGAGACCATCAGCGGAATATCCAGCTGCAAAGGCTTGGCAGCCCGTGGGCCAATGGTAACCGATGTTGCCACCGGCACATCATCCAGCAACGGTTTTCGTGCCATCTGGGCAGGCAGGATTTGAATGTCATCCCAGTGCGGCAAATCCTTGCGCGGTACACCCATGGCCCCCATTTCGCCATGGTGCCCAAGCTTGGAAAGACCATCACGGGCAAGCTCATGAATACGCGCCACCGTTGGCTCTTCCGGCGTTGGTAGTGCGGCTGGCAGCTCGGTCTTTGGTGGGGGCGCAGCGTCGCCTGCCTTCAAATCCCCAAGACTGGCATGGGTGCCATCGCAGAAGGGGGCATTGGCGCTGGACTTGCACTGGCAAAGCGCCGCCGGGCCGGTCTTCTCAGCGGTGAATTTCATAGGCGTGATGTCACTGCCCGCATGGGAGCCATCACAAAAGGGCTGGTTTTTGGATTTGCCACACCGGCACCAATAATAATCCTTCCCCTCCTCCAGATCGACTTTTGACGGAAATTTGGCCGCAATGATTGGTCCTGATTGGTCGGTCATTTTATCCTCTTATAATATGAATTCAGCGTGGTCCTTCGCTTGGTGCCTGATTTTAAAGTCCTGAGCCAAGCCCTCTCCCCCTCCCAAGCCACCCGTCATGGTACCCTCGTGGGTGGTTTGGGAGGGGGAGAGGGCTGGACATGCAGCCTAAAAGTCTCATCCAGAGACTTTTAAATCGGGCACTTACTCTTCAAACTCTCCTCTCAATTTCCAAACCGAGCCCGGTCATGTGGCGCGGTATAGTCAATCACCGGTCCCATCGGCACAACACGGCTGGGATTGATGGTCTCGTGACTGGCATAATAATGCTTCTTGATATGCTCCATATTCACCGTCTCGGCCACGCCCGGCTGCTGATAGAGATCGCGTACATAATTGGAGAGGTTCGGATAGTCAGCAATGCGGCGCAGATTGCATTTGAAATGCCCCACATAAACCGGATCGAACCGCACAAGCGTGGTGAAAAGCCGCCAGTCCGCCTCGGTAATCTCGTTACCCATCACATAGCGCTGATTGGACAGACGCTCTTCCAGCCAATCAAGGCTGTCGAACAACGGCACCACAGCTTCCTCGTAAGCAGCTTGAGTGGTAGCAAAGCCAGCTTTATAGACGCCATTGTTGACGCTGCCATAAATCCGATCATTCACCTCATCGATCTCGGCCTGAAGGGCTTGCGGATAATAATCGCCAGCCTTTGCGCCCAACCCGTCAAAGGCGGAATTGAACATGCGAATGATCTCGGCGCTCTCATTGGAGACAATGGTGTTCTGCTTCTTGTCCCATAGAACCGGCACGGTCACACGACCGGAATAGGTGCTGTCCGCTGCGGTATAGATCTGATGCATGAGATCGGCATTGTTGATCGGGTCGGCAATCACGCCTGCGCCATCCTCAAATGTCCAGCCATTATCGGCCATATACCAATGCACGACCGAGACGGAGATCATGTCTTCCAGCCCTTTCAAGGCCCGAAAGATCAGCGTGCGATGCGCCCAGGGGCAAGCCAATGATACATAAAGATGATAGCGATCTTTCTCGGCTTTGAAGCCGCCAACACCAGTCGGGCCAGCGGAACCATCGGCAGTGATCCAGTTGCGAAATTGCGAGGCCTTGCGGACAAACCGCCCACCGGTATCCTTGGTCTGATACCAGCGATCAACCCATTTGCCTTCTTGTAAAAGTCCCATGATGCGTCCTTGAAATTTATCACTACAACCTGATTGATTTTCATCTTAAAATGTTCTCTCAGTGCGATATAGAGGCCATAAATAGACCTTCAAGTTCTTTAAATTAGAACAGATAAAATAGGTACAGATAGGGTGAGCAATGGGACAGATAGAAGATTTGCGGTTTTTCGTGCAGATCGTCGAGGCAGGCGGTATTTCCAAGGCGGCCAGCAGCCTCAATATTGCCAAATCTGCCCTCAGCCGACGCTTGTCGCTTTTGGAAGATCGCTATGAGAGCAAATTGATCGAGCGGGCGCCCGGCGTCTGGACCATCACCCAAACTGGCGAAGAGCTCTATCAACGCGCCATCAGGGCGGTGGGAGAAGTCGACGAGATCGACGCCGATTTCATGAGCCTGTCAGCCGATCTTTCCGGACCTCTTTCCGTGTCCCTGCCCCGTGAGTTCGGCCTTGGCTATCTGACCGATGCCATGATCAAATTCAAGACCAGCTATCCGGACATCATGCTGACCATCGATTTCGATGATCGCCATGTGGACCTGTCCTTTGAAAATTACGACCTGGCCATTCGCATCTCGCCGTCCGAGGATGAAAGCGCGCTTGATCATCTGATTGGCACGGCCGAGCATGGCCTCTATGCCAGCAAGACCTATCTCGCCAGACATGGCAGTCCGAACGAGTTGAAGGATCTCCCTGCTCATCAGCTACTCTATTTTGGCAATGCCCGCCGCGCCAGCTGGACCTTTCTGGATGACAGATCCAAACCGCAAAGCATCGAGTTCCAACCCTTTTTGAATTCAAACAGCGGCACCTTTCTGATGGAAGCCACAATCGAGGGATTGGGCATCACGCGCATGCCCTATTTCGTGGTGCGACAGGCCTTGGATAGAGGGGAGCTGGTCCCGGTGCTGCCCGATCTGCGACACCCCACCTGGCACATCCATCTGCTCTACTCGCAAAACAGACGCCTCAACCGACGCATGCGCGCCTTTGCCGATGAGATCACGAATGCCTGTCTGACATTGAAGGAATGAGACGCTGAAGCAATTGCTTCTCTCCAAGAGCTCTGCATAATGAGAGTTTTTAGGACGGAGAATTTGATGTCCCTCGATAATGATTTTGTTCGCGCTCAGTTTCCCGCCTTTCGCGCCTCTTCTCTGGACGGTCAGGCCTTTTTTGAAAATGCTGGCGGAAGCTATATGTGCCAGCAGGTTATTACGCGCCTGGAAAGATATGTCACCGAGCGCAAAGTACAGCCCTATTATCCATTTGCAGCCTCGAAAAAGGCCGGAGAGGAAATGGACGAGGCACGCCAACGAATAGCCGCCTGTCTGGGTATCGAGACGGACGAGCTGAGCTTTGGTCCCTCCACCACACAAAATACCTATGTGTTGGCTCAAGCCTTTCGTCAGATGCTGAACAAGGGTGATGCGATCATTGTCACCAATCAGGATCATGAGGCCAATACCGGCCCTTGGCGACGCCTCGCCGACGAAGGTATCGAAGTCAGGGAATGGAAGGTCGATCCACAAAGCGGCAGTCTGGCACTGGAAGATCTGCATGCCCTGCTGGATGAGAAGGTCAAGCTGGTCTGCTTCCCCCATTGCTCCAACGTAGTGGCAGAAATCAACCCGGTCGCAGAGATTGTCAAAACAGCCCATGCCGTTGGAGCTGTCACTTGCGTCGATGGTGTCAGCTTCGCACCCCATGGCTGGCCCAATGTCGGCAAGCTGGGCGCGGATATCTATCTCTTCTCCTCCTACAAGACATGGGGTCCCCATCAGGGCATCATGGTGGTACGCAAGGAGCTCGCCTTCAAGCTGCCCAATCAGGCCCATTTCTTCAATGGCGAGGTTGCCTATAAACGCCTCACTCCCGCTGGCCCGGATCACGCATCCGTCGCTGTTTCTGCCGGGATGGTCGATTATTTCGAAGCGCTGCACGGTCATCATTTCAAGAACAGCACAACACCGGCACAAATGTGCGAAGATCTCCATGGCCTGTTCGCCCAATATGAAGCCGATCTGCTGCAACCTTTTCTTGACTATATCAGAGGCAAAAATGGTCTGCGTTTGATCGGCCCTGATCAGGCGAGCAAGCGCGCGGCAACCATCTCCATACTGTGTCAGGAGCCGTCTTTGAACATCTCCACCAAGCTTGCCGAACGCGGAATCATGGCCGGGCATGGCCACTATTATGGCATGCGTGTTCTCGAGGCCATGGGCCTTGATCCAATGCATGGTGTGCTGCGCATAAGCATGTCGCACTATACCTCAAAAGCGGAGGTCAATCAGGCCATCGAAGCGCTGGATCAGATTCTCTAAAACCTTGATAAGCCGGGCGGCAAGGCGGAGAACTCAGACCGCCTTGCTAACTGTCATCCTCATCAAAGGGCTCTTGGGATGCATTATTCTCATTGAGCAGCGCCAAGACCGCCTTGGCGACAAACAGATCCTGCACCGATAAGCCAGAGCTGTCGAAGATGGTAATCTCTTGATCACTCTCTCGTCCGTTGGCGCGGCCACTCAACACATCACCGATCGCGGTCAGTTGGGTCTCTTCTGATGCATGCTGAAACTCACCAATCACACGAGACTGCACCGGCAGATCACAAAAGAGCTTGGCCTTGGAGAATAGCTCCGGCGGCAGCTCTTGCTTGCCAACAGAATCCGAACCCATGGACACCACATGGGTGCCAGGCTGTACCCAGTCTGTGTCAAACAACGGCGCGGTTGCCGGCGTTGCCGTCACAATGATGTCTGCACCCCGGCAGGCGACCTCGGCGTCAGCAAGCACCGCCGCCAGTCCTTCTTCGCGCAAAGCCGCAACAAAGGCTTCGCCTTTCTTCACATTCCGCGTCACCACCAGAACCCGGTCCAATTTACGAATCCTGGCCAAGGCCCAAACCTCATATTCGGCCTGATGACCCGCCCCAAAGATGGCAAGGGTCGAAGCATCAGATCGCGCCAGACAATCCGCCGCCACAGCATCGGCTGCTGCCGTGCGATAGGCATTCAACTGCCCGGCTTCCACTGCTGCACCAATGCGACCTGTTTCCTGATCGAAGAGAAAGATGATCGAGTTATGCCGCGGCATGCCCTTGGCCTCATTGCCCGGCCAATAGGAGCCAACCTTCAACCCGGCCAGATCGGACACAGCAGAAGATTTGATCGCATAGCTATTTTGCGGATCGCTGCCATGGCCAAGAACCACTGGAAAGATAGTAGCGCTTTCACTGGCAGCAATCAGCGCTTCTTTCACGGCACGATAGGCCATTTCATGGGATGCCAGTCCGGCAGAGATTTCTTCGGGGACATATTGCATGGTCAGAAAACAACCTCACAAATTTGATAGTTAGGGCAGGAGAATTTTTTGCCACTCACAAGGAGAAAGAGTGAAGACAATGTAGTTCATTTTCGAAGTCTTTCGACGCCGTGAGTGGGAAAAAGGGCCCTGCCTCACCAGCCGCGAAAGCGTCGCCAGACTTTCAAAGGCGCATCTCTCGAAGTTGGCACGACGTGATAGGCGGGAAATTGAGCGGCAGTGGCGCAGGCATGATTGGGCAGGATCCGAAGCTTTGTGCCAAGGGACAGTTCAGGCAAACCCGCATCACTTCCGGGGCGCAAGGCAATGATGCCATGCTCCTGATTGGCTTTGATGACGATCAGATCGGGAATGACATCCCCGCTCTCATCACACACCACGCCATAGCCCTGATCAACGCGCTGAGCAGACGTTCCACGATCACGTGATAAGGCCATCCAGCCTGCATCAATGATGATCCAGCCCTTGTCGCGCTGATGCCCGATCACACTGGTAAGAACCGATAAGGCAATGTCATCCTGATCGCAGACACCAATCCCGGCCTGCACCAGATCAAAAAAGGTATGAACTCCGGCGCGCACTTCCGTGATGCCATCCAGATTTTCAATGGCGTGGGCCGTGGGGGTGGAGCCAATGCTTACAACGGGACAAGGCAGACCTGCATCTCGCAAGATTGTAGCAGCACCAAGGGCCGCCAAACGCTCCTGCTCCGCAAAGACAGCATGGGCCTCCTTGCCATGGACTTCATAGCTTTCGCCAGCATGGGTCAGGATCCCCCGCAACTCCGCGCCTTCATGCAAAATACCACCAATCTCAATGAGGACCGGATCGTCGGGCGCCACACCGCTGCGATGTCCATCACAGTCTACCTCGATCAGTGCCGGAATCTTTTGCTGCAACCGCTTGGAGGCTTCCACCACAGCGCGGGCCTGTTCCGCACTATCCAGAATGACGGCCAGATCACAACCCGAGGCTCGGATGGCAGCAACCCTGTCCAGCTTCTGCGGAATAACACCAACGGCATAGATGATGTCCTGCACACCCATTTGCGCAAAAGCCTCGGCCTCAGCCAAGGTCGACACCGTGGCAGGTCCATCGCCATTGCTCAAGAGCCGCGTGGCAACCTCCACCGATTTCACGGTCTTCAAATGAGGCCGCAAGGTCCCACCTCTGGCGGTGATATGCTTGGCCAATCGATCAATATTGCGCAACATGCGCGCTTCATCGAGAATCAAGGCAGGCGTTTGAACATCATTGAAATAGAGATCAGCAGGACTCATGGCGCTTCCATCCGGAACGTAAATTCAGGGCTCCTACACATCATAATGCCTTTTAATGCAGCTCGCCATTAACAAAACCTGTAAATTGAATTAAGCTGAACTTAACATCAATAGATACCGAATATGTTAGAGACACCTGATCTGAAATTCTTTGCCACTCTGGCGTCAGAGACCTCCCTTGCCGCAGCCGCAAGAGCTCTGAATGTGAGCCCGCCTGCCGTCTCGCAACGTCTGGCCCAACTGGAGCAAAGGCTCGGCTTGCGCCTCATCGAGCGCGGACGCGGGCGATTGGTGCTGACCGCAGAAGGCGAGATGCTGGCGCGACGCACCGGAGCCATTCTCGATAATCTGGCAGAATTGAACGAAGATTTGGCCATCCGAAGACAGGAAGTCAGCGGTCCTTTGCGGATCATCGCCTCCTTTGGCTTTGGCCGTATCCATGTCGCTCCGGTCATCGCACAATTGAAACAGGACTTCCCCGCCATCCTGCCCGATCTGATCCTGTCCGATGATCCCTATAGCGCAGCAGGCACGGACAATTGGGATCTGATCATCCATGTCGGTCAACTGAGTGACACTTCACTGGTGCAAAAGAAACTGGCCCCAAACCGGCGCTTTCTCTGTGCCTCGCCCACCTATCTGGAGAAACAGGGCCACCCAGACAATCCCCAAGACTTGCAAAGACATGCCTGTGGCGTGATCCGAGAAAATCAGGCTGATGTCACCATGTGGAACCTCACGAACCAAGAAAACAATCGCCAATCCATCCGCGTCACCCCAGCCTTTGCCAGCAATGATGGCGAGGTGGTCAAATCCTGGGCCATGGCAGGCCTTGGCATTGTCGAACGCTCTGAATGGAACGTGGCCGCTGAGCTGGCAGACGGGCGGTTGGAACGGGTGTTGGAAAGCCATCACCTGCCTGATGCCGATATCATCGCCCTGCTCAGCCCCAGAACCCTGCGCACCGCTCGCGTCAGACACGCATTGGACGCCCTCATCACCCATCTCTCGAAACGCCCTTGGGTTTGAGCGGCCAGGATCAAAGCAAACCGAACGCATGTAACAAGACAAAAACGGGGCTGCCAAAGCAGCCCCGTTCTGACCAGATCACAGTCCGCCATATCAGTGATCCGACCTCACTTCAAATCAAAGACCATTATGCAGGGGTCTTAATCAGGACTTGCCGTCATAAGACCCATCAAGGAAATCGCCAATAATGGAATGAAACAATTTCGGTTTTTCCAGATGAACAGCATGAGAAGCTTTGGGCACCACGCATAGATCCACACTTGGAATGCCCTGCCAGAGGCTTTCAACCTGTGGCCATCGGTAGGATCGATCGGAATCTCCCCAGATCACCAGCGTCGGCATAGTGAGAGTGCTCATCGCCTCTCGACCATCCCAACCCGCCATGGCATCCAATCCAAGAAGGGCGGCTTCGGGATTGGTCAAGCTTCCAATTTCCACCAGTTTGGCATAACCGGCTGCATTTTCACCATCCTTGAACCAGGTCGCAGCAATCCGCTCAATCGTCTTGGCGACACCATCTCGTTGCAACCGCTCCTTGGAAACGGTGATCGGCTCGAACCGGTCCGGCATCAAACCCACCGGCCCCGTCCCGTACAGGATCAGTTTATTGACCATCCCTGGCCGCAGAGCCGACATTTCCTGAGCGATCTGGCCACCCATGGAATGACCCAGCAGGATATAGTCCGTCACTTCCAGTTCATCCAGAAGCTCAAGGACAGCGACGGCCATTTCATGGATGGTGCCACATGCCGGAAGGTGAGCTGCCTCGCCGAAACCGGGAAGACTGGGGGCGATGACATCGAAATCCTTTTGGAAGGTTTCGATCTCATCGACCCACTGGGCTGCACCACCAAGATAGCCGTGAACCAGAACCAGAACCGGACCAGAACCGGCGCGAAGATAAGGCAATCTTGACATTAGCGCATCTGCTCCGGCAGCCACAGAGCCACATCTGGAGAAAGGATCAGAATGGAGATCAGCAGGATCATGGCCCCGATGAAGGGAAGACAGCCCATGATCACATCCCCAATTGTCACCTGATCGCGCCCTATCGCCTGTATGACATAGAGATTGAGCCCCACGGGCGGCGTCAGCACCGCAATTTCCATGGTGATTGTGTAGACCACACCAAACCAGATCAGATCAAAGCCAGCCGCATGCATCAACGGATAGATCGTCGGCAAGGTGATGAAAGTCATCGAAACCGGCTCAAGGAACATGCCAAGGATGATATAGAAGACCAGAACGATGGCCAGAACCGTATAAGGCGACAGATCAAAGGACAGGAACAGCTCGGTGAATTGCTGTGGCACGCGGTAATAGGTCAGCACGAAACCGAACAGAACCCCTGCCGACAGAAGCAGACCCAGATATCCCATGGTACGCATGGTGGCAAAGATGGAATCCTTGAAACCCTGAAAGGTCAACCCACCAACCCAGAAGGCCAGAATGACCGTCAGCAAGGCGGCCACGGCCGCCGCTTCCGTCGGGGTGGCAATACCGGCATAAATCGCAACGGTAATCACCAGACCGATCAGAACAACCGGACCAACCGTACTCAGGATCATAACCATCGGCATCTTGGATGCATCTTCACTGCTGGGAATATCCTGAGGTTTCAGCATGCCCCAGACCAGAACGACAATCACGAAGCTGGAGACAAGGATCAGACCGGGAATAACGCCTGCAATGAACAGATCACCAATGCTCTGGTCAGTCACAATGCCGTAGAAGAGCAGGATCAGACTTGGCGGGATCAGAACCGACAAGGTTCCCCCTGCAGCCAGAACACCACTGGACAGGCGCTTGCCATAGCCAAGACGCAACATCTCGGGCAAGGCCACACCACCGATGGTCAACGCTCCCACCATGGAGGATCCGCACACCGCACCGAAGCCGGCACTGGCACCAATGGAGCCATAAGCCGCAGATCCCTTGATGCGAACGCCCTGATGCAGGAATTGATAGAGATTGGGTCCTATATTGGACTTGCCGATCAACTCGCCAAGAAAGACGAAAAGCGGCACGGCAAGCAGAATATAGTCAATCCAGACACCCCAGAGTTTCAGCTCGGAGGAGACAATGGAGGTTTCCCAACCTTGAATTTGCCACAGAAAAGGCAAAGATGCAGCCGCAAGGGCGAAGGGGATCGGCAGGCCAATGGTGATGAACAGCATCAACAGGCCGAGAAGGCCGAGGCCAACGACATACCATTCCATTAGAGATCTCCGGACGGTGCGGGTTTGCGGATCAACTGGATCAGACGCAAACCGACATAAAGTGAGAAAAGAACCAGCGCTGCTGCACCAGGCGCCCAGAACATGTAGCGCGGCCAATGCAGGATCTCGGAAGCGACACCGGAATTGAAAGACCGGATCGTAGCGCTTACACCTGCATAGGCAAAAAAGCTGCCAACCCCGAACATCAGCAGGTGATTGATGATATCAAGCATGCGTCGAATGCCGGGACGCATCACTTCGGTGATCATGGTGACTTTGGGAAAGGCGTCTTCTCGCAGAGCGAAGGCAAGACCTGAAAAAGCAACGGGAAACAGCAAAAGCGCAGTCGCCTCTGTCACCATCCGGTCCGGTTTGCCCAATCCATAGCGCACGAATACCCCATAGGATATCCAGAGCATCTGAATCAGCACCACCACGGCACCGATCCCTGCGAACCAAACCACCACGCGCTCTATCTTGCGGATCAGGCGGTCAAATCCATCATCCATCTCGGACCTCACAATAAAAGAAATCGGGTCCGGTGGCCCAGCTGGACAGGGCCACCGGTGAAAGCCTCAGATCAGGGAGCATGGCTTTCAAGAATGGAGCGGAACTTATCGGCCATATCCTGGCCACAAGCCTTGTTCACGGTCTCATCCCATTTTGGTTTGACACTGGCAATCAGGCTGGCACGCTGTTCATCCGAAACCGAGACAGCCGCTCCACCACCTTGCATCACGGCATTGCCGACCTGCTGGTCAACCCAGGCTTCATAGCGTGGCTGCAACCATTTTTCGGTCTCGGCAGCCGCCATGGTCAAAGCCTTTTGCTCGTCAGCGGTCAAGCTGTCGAACTTGTTCTTGTTCATCATGTATTGGATGTTGCCGTAAAACAGATTGGCATTGACCATGTAAGGCATCACCGTCCACAATTTCCAGGAACTGTAGGTCGCAACACCCATATTGATGCCATCGACAACCCCACGCTCAGCAGACTGGAACACCTCTTTTGGAGCAACAAAAACCGGCTCGCCGCCCCATGTCTCGATCATCATGCTGACCAGTGGTCCAATGGAGCGCACCAATTTACCATCCAGTTTGCCGATATTCTCGATTGGCTCTTCAAACCACCATTCCTGATCGTAGGAATAGTTCGAATTGAACAAAGGCACCAGCTCGACATTCGCCGCTTCATCCCTGATGAGATCCGCATAGGCCGCATCCAGACCAGTCTGATCCTTCAGGCTGACTTCGGACGGATAGAGCGATGTAACCGCATAGCATGGCAGGCGATTATCCGCATTGATCCAGCTGATGTCTGACACACCGCCCTGAACAGCATCAACACCTTCGGACCATCCATGAAGCGTTGCTGACGGGAACACTTCCACTTTCACGGAGCCACCAGTTTTCTCGGCAACGAGATCTGCAAAATGCGTAAAGCCCTCATATCGGATATCGGCTTCGTTCACATATGTACTCAAGCGCAAGGTCGTCTCGGCAGACGCAGCACCAGCTGACAGACCAGCGACCATGGCAGCGGCAAGTGCTGTCGTCGTTTTCATTTGGATTTTCATATATTCCTCCCAATTTGTGCAGGCTCAACTGACGGCTCTCCTCCCCGTCAGGCCCAAGGCTTCCTTCAGTGTTGATTGGCGCATCGTGCCAAGGCAGCCTAGACCAAACGCTAGGCCCTGATGGGTGATTATTTCCAACTCAAATGTGTCATTAATTCATTCCGATATTGCATAGTTTTTATTTAACAATAAGATAAGAGAAAAATGGAGGGAAAAATTTGGACATTAATTGGCTTCAGGATTTTACTTGTCTGGCACGAACACTGAATTTTACCCGTGCTGCCGAAGAAAGAAACATCACCCAATCCGCCTTCAGTCGTCGCATCAAGTCCCTGGAAAACTGGCTGGGTGTTCCTCTGATGAAGCGCTCCAGCTATCCCGTGCAACTGTCCGAAGCCGGACAGCAATTCCTGCCGGTCGCACAGGAAACCATCGCCAATCTGACAGACATCCGCCAAACCTTGCGCGCAGAGGAATTGGGACACACGGCCTTTCAGCGCTTTGCTGTTCTACACACAATTTCAGTCAACTATCTCTCCCGCCGCATCGCCGAATTTGAAAACAGTATTCCGAACTTGCGCGTCAGAATCTATTCTGACAATCTCAGCACCTGCTGTCAGCTCTTGTCCGATGGCACATGCGACTTCCTGCTCTATTATCGGCACAAGGATGTGCAGCCGGTCTTCGAAGAAAGGCAGTTTGCCCGAAAGGACATTGGCACCGAAGAAATGATCCCGGTGGCACAAACCGAAGCAGCCCGCGCTCATGGTTGGGATCTTGATAGCCGCAGCCGAAATCTTATTCCCTATCTCGGCTATGACCCCAACAGCTTTCTGGGGTCCGTCGTCGATCAGACCATCGGTGGACGCAAACTGCCTTTATCCTTGCGATATGTGGATGCCCTGACAGAAGCCATCAAGCGCCGCATGCTATCAGGCAGTGGTGTTGCCTGGTTACCGGAAAGCGTGGTGGCCGGGGAACTCAAATCCGGTGAAGTCATGCAAATTGGCGGGAGGGACTTGCATGCAACGCTGACCCTGTCGCTTTTCTGCTCATTGGACCGGTTGGACAAGACAGGTCAACAAGTCTGGAATTCTCTGTAAGCCTGACTTCACAATCCGGAGCCAGGAGGAGTGGCAGCACCAATCAGATGGTCCCAGACGCGATCATGTCTACCGCTCTTCTGGCTGGACAATCGAATAAGCACAATATTCAACTCTTGTTGAGGCAATTCGGGAATGCGCTCCAGCATCCCTTTTTCCAGATGCTTTCGAACAAGAGTAAGCGGCAACCATGCCACACCAATGCCATCCAGCGCATATTCACACGCCGCCAACGTCAATGCCGTCTCGGCTTTGGGCGATAACAAGATATCATCAGGCAGAACAGGCAGGACAAACCGGCTCACAATCTGTCCCAAAAAAACATCAGACGGATAGGCAATAAGCGGGATCTCTCCCTTGCCAAAACCAGCAATCAGATTTGGCGATGCAACCGGCACCAGAATGTCCTCACCCACAACTTGTGCATCGAAAGCCTGCGGCATCAGGGAATCAGCATCACCAGGACTTTCATAGGTAATGGCAAAATCCGCCTCCCCTGACAGCAACAGCATCAAACAATTATCCAGATTGCCAGACCGCACCCGCACCGAAAAATCCAGAGAACTGGTCAGTTGCTTGACCACCCAAGGGGAAATGGTTGTGGTGATGGCATGCTGACAGGCAAAGGTCACATCATTCCCCCCTGCTTCCGCCGAGACCTTGAGGTCATGTTGCAAACGGCGCAATCGTCCGCTCAACTCACGAAGCTCAGGCTCCAAAGCCCGCACACCGGGCAAGATGGTCACCGGTTTGCAGGAGCGATCGACCAAGGGAGAACCAATACGCTCCTCAATGGTACGTATTTTCCGCGTGAAGGCTGATTGCGTCAGAAATCTCTGCTCGGCAGCCCGTGTCAAAGATCCGGTTTCGATCACCGCAAGTATGTCATCTATCCAATCCAACTGCATGGCATCAGCATAATGAAAATGCATGATTATGCAAGATGTGCAATTTAGGGCGCAAAATTCGCATTAGTATCAGCAATTTTCCACGGTTAAGATGCAAAAAAACCAAGTTAGGAGTTTTCCATGCATCTCGCTCGCTACCCTCGCCGTTTTATCGCGCATCTCCCCACCCCTCTGGAGCGTCTGGACCGTTTGACCAAAGAATTGGGCGGACCGGAAATCTGGATCAAGCGTGACGATTGCACCGGGTTGTCCACCGGTGGCAACAAGACCCGCAAACTGGAATTCCTCATGGCCGAGGCAGAATTGCAAGGCGCCGACATGGTCATGACCCAGGGTGCAACCCAATCCAACCACGCCCGCCAGACCGCAGCCTTTGCAGCAAAGCTGGGCATGGATTGTCATATCCTGCTGGAAGACAGAACCGGATCCAACAACGCAAACTATAACAACAACGGCAATGTTCTGCTCGATCACCTGCATGGCGCAACCACCGAAAAAAGAGCCGGTGGTCTGGACATGAATGCCGAAATGGAAGCAGTGGCTGACAAGTTCCGCGCAGATGGCAAAAAGGTCTACACCATCCCCGGCGGTGGCTCAAACCCGACCGGAGCGCTCGGCTATGTGAACTGTGCCTTTGAACTGGTCGGTCAGGCAAATGACCGGGGTCTGAAAATCGACCACCTCATCCATGCCACCGGCTCTGCAGGCACACAGGCAGGCCTGATCGTCGGCTTGAAAGCCATGAATGCCCAAATTCCGCTTCTTGGAATTGGCGTGCGTGCTCCAAAACCAAAACAGGAAGAGAATGTCTATAATCTGGCCTGCGCCACAGCAGACAAACTGGGCTGTTCTGGCATTGTGAACCGCGAGGACGTGGTCGCCAACACCGATTATGTCGGCGAAGGCTATGGCATTCCGACCGAAAGTGGCATCGAAGCTATTCAGATGTTTGCCGAACTGGAATCCATTTTGCTGGATCCGGTCTATTCCGCCAAGGGCGCAGCAGGCTTCATCGATTTGATCCGCAAGGGTCACTTCAAGAAAGACGAGCGTGTTGTCTTCCTGCATACCGGCGGGTCTGTTGCCCTGTTTGGCTATGACGCGGCGTTCGATCACACAAATCGATGGGTCGGATAAGACATAACTTGCATCAAACGCGCCTGACAGGCGCTCCCTATTGCCAATTCAGGAGCCATCAATGGTAACGGTGATCAAGTCCCATTGGGACAGCCACTTCGGTGGAATTCTTCTGGTGTGCGTGATCGCCGCCGCAGCGACCTTTCTGTCCGAGCATTATGGTGCGCCCGTCATGTTGTTTGCCCTGCTTATCGGCATGGCATTCCATTTCCTCAATGATGATCCCAAATTCGCAACCGGGCTGGAATTCTCATCCAAATCATTGCTGCGTTTCGGTGTCGGGCTTCTCGGCCTGAGATTGAGCATGGGGGACGTGGAAAGCGTTGGCCTAGGGGCCATCTCAGCTGTGGTCGGCTTTGTCATGGCAACCTTGGCCTTTGGTGCCCTTCTGGCTTTCCTGTTCGGTCGTCGACTGGCCTTCGGTCTTCTGGCCGGGGGCTCGGTCGCCATCTGCGGTGCATCAGCCGCCCTTGCCATCACTTCGGTTCTTCCGGCCAAGGATAACCGAGAGCAGGACACGCTCTTTGTGGTGATTGGTGTCACAGCATTATCCACCATTGCCATGATTGCCTATCCGGTTCTGTTTCAAATGCTGGGCTTGAGCGATCTGGAAAGCGGCTTTCTGATCGGTGCGACGATCCATGACGTGGCTCAGGTGGTGGGCGCTGGCTATTCCATCAGCGAAGAAGCTGGTGTTATCGCAACATTTGTCAAAATGGTTCGGGTCGCCCTGCTGCCCATCGTGATGATCGTCGTCATGGTCAGTTTTCGCGGTGCCCAGACACAAAAGATCACCCTGCCCTGGTTCCTGATCATGTTCATCGCGCTGGCTGTGCTAGTCAATACAGGCCTGGTGCCTCAGTTCATAACCGAAGCGATTGCCGTATTGTCGAGTTGGTGTCTTGTGATTGCCATCTCGGCACTGGGTGTCAAAACCAGTCTGGCAACAATCTTGCGCGTCAAACCCAGTTACGGCATCATTCTGGTTGCCGAAACCCTGTTCCTTCTTGCCATCGCCGTGGCCTTTGTCATGGGCTTTGGTTTCTAGCCAATCTTACTAAGAGAGTATTTCATATGGCCAAAATCGAACGCCACAAATGCGGTGACCGCATGAGCCAGATTGTTACATGCGGTGATCACGTCTACCTGGCCGGCCAGGTTGCAGCGCCAGGTGAAAGCGTCACCGTGCAAACCGAAGTCATCCTGCAACAGATCGAAGATCTTCTGGCCGAGGCAGGATCTGACAAGAACCATATTCTGCAAGCCATCATCTGGCTGTCCTCCATGGATGACTTTGCCGAGATGAATGCCGTCTGGGACAAATGGGTACCAAAAGGCCATGCCCCAACCCGGGCCTGCGGTGGCGTTCCTTTGGCCACTCCCGATTACAAGGTCGAGATCATTATCACTGCCTGCAAGAAATAAGCCGAGGTGGGCAAGAAAGCACGCGGCACATGTTCCCTGTGCCGCGTACCCAAACAGATTTGTTAATCAGCCACCTCATTCATGTAGTCATGATACAGAGCAGCTCAGGTCCACGGCCTAATGAATTGCAGTGGGATTGATGATCATTTGAACGGCCCCCTTCAGGCGCGACACCCCCAGAACAAACATGAATTCCTTCACACCATCCCGGACCAATTCCCGGGTTTCCATATTTTCCAGAATATAGATACCATTCTGCGGAATAAGAATTTGGTGAACCTTGAAAACCCCATCAGTGCCTTTCTCAAAAGGCACGGCTTCCAGCCCCCATGTATCCGCACCAACTGCAACAACCCCGATCTCGGCCAGATAATCTGCACCGGAAATCCCAAGACCAGGCTCCACAGATACATATCGTTTGTGATCTTTTTGCTCGCCATCGAGCAAGTTCAACCAGCCGGAATGAAAGAGCACCGTATCACCCTCACGCAATTCCACACCTTGCGCTTTGGCAGCTGCCATGATGTCTTCCCTTGTATAGGCGGTCCCCTCCTTGACGATATCCTGACCATAGAATTGGGCCATATCAAGCACCACACCACGTGTTACCATTGGCGGCAACTTTTCAAGGCCAAGTTTTGTCAGACCATCCGTTTTGGCAAAGTCGTTGTCCTTGAAGCCATTGTAATATGTATGCTTCACCCCAATATGACCTAATCCATCAATTTGAGGACCAATGCCCAGCCATCCCATGAAGATGTCATCATTATAGGTCATACCATTGCTGCCCAAACCCTGAGTTTGAATCTGGTTTGGTTGCAAAACGGTAACGCTGAGAGTGCGTGGAAAAAAAGCCGGTGTATCCTTACCGACAACAATGCCCAGATTATAAGTCTTGCCGGTTTTAATCAATTTGCTTGCCGCCAGAACACTTTGCTCCGTGATCCGGTTGGCAGCGCCGATTTCATCTTCCGGCCCCCAAGGGGATTGGGTCCAGTCACTGGCTTGAGAGGCAACCATCGTCAAACAAGACAAAGCTGCCGTTAAAAAAATCTGCTTCAACATAATTTCCTCCCGTAAAATGGCCCTCCCTTTTATTGGCTCGGTGGGCCATGCCCGAACCAAAACGCCTTCCTCTTCTGAGTGATCAAAGTGACGCCTCATAGATCATGATGGCATCGTCATAACCCAGTTCACGCGGGTTATTGACAAGCAGGCGAGTCTGATTCATTGCATCACGGGCCAACTTGGGAATATCACTTTGCCCAATCCCGACATGGCGTAGACCAGCCTCCAGCCCCAATTGGGAATTCAATTCTCCAAGGCGCTCTATGAAATCGGCAGTGACCGCCTGACTTGAGCGATTGATCTTGATATCAGGAAACACAAATGGCGCCAATTCAGCATATGCCTCAGCGCATTTCGAAGCATTGAAGCGCATCACCTCAACCAGGACCAAAGCGTTGGACAGGCCATGTGGCACATGAAACAGACTGCCGACCGGATAGGCCAACGCATGAACTGCAGCCACCGGAGAATTGGCAAAAGCCTGGCCCGCCATCATGGAACCCAGCAGCATTTCCTGACGGGCCTGTATGTTTTGCCCGTTAAACACCGCCTCACGAATATTGGCTCCCAACAAGCTCAAGGCTTGTTTAGCCAAAAGCCGCGATATGGGATTGTTATTGGCACTTTTGGAAATATAGGCCTCAATGGCATGCACCATGGCATCCACACCGGTTGCTGCCGTGATCGGACCCGGCAAGCCGAGCGTCAATTCAGCATCCAGCAGCGCAATGTCAGGCAGAATGACAGGTGACACCACGCCCTTCTTTTCTGCTGTTCCGGTAGTCAGAATGGACACCGCAGTGACTTCTGATCCGGTTCCGGCTGTCGTTGGCACCAGGACCAGAGGCAAACGGCAACCCGTGGCTTGATTGACGCCATAAATCTCATCAAGAGATTGATCCGAGACAGTCAGCAACGCCACCATCTTGGCCACATCCATCGAGCTGCCGCCTCCAAAACCAATAACGCAACCGCATTCATTATCCTTGGCGCTTTCAACTGCTTCAAGGACCGTAGTGGCCTTTGGATCCGGCTCGATCTGATCGAAAAGTACAACGCGAAACCCGCTTTCTTCCAAAGAAGCCAATGCAGAATTCGCCAAACCAAGCTTTACAATCCCCGGATCCGTGACAAACAATACGATCCGGTTCGATTGCGCCCATGCCATCTGAGTCATTATGGAACCAAGCCGGGCTGCTCCCCCATGAATTTGCTGAATGGAGGGAGCGGTATTGAAAATGAAATCTGTCATGATAATCCTCAGGCCGCTGAAGCCGAGCTGGCGGTCATCAGACTGATTTCGCCTCGCTCGATGGAATAAACCTGGTCCACCAGTTTTTCCGAATGGGTATAGTCGGACTCCGAAATCAGAACCGAAAGATTTTCGGCTTTCAGATCTGCAATCACTTCCATCAACCGTTGGGCAAGCGCCGGGGCCACGCCTTCAAAGGGTTCATCCAGCAACAGAAGATTGGAGCCAGCGACAAGGGCGCGCGCCAGCGCGACAAGCTTTTGCTGTCCACCGCTTAATGTAAGAGCCTTGCGGTCGGCAAAACGACCAATTTCCGGCATCAGATCATAGACCCATTTGACACGCCTGATTTCCTTGTTCCCTGTCGCCCACAGAGACACCATGATGTTCTCTTCAACACTGAAATGCGGAACAAGACGGCGATCCTCAGGCAGATAGCCAATCCCCAACGCCGCCCGCTCGTGGGGCTTGGCATCATGCAGATCTACTCCGTCATATTGGATGGATCCCTGCTCAAGCGGCAAGGCCCCCATGATGGCCCGCATCAATGTAGTCTTGCCCGCACCGTTGCGTCCGATCAAACCGCAAGTCGCCCCGGTTCCGATTTCAAGGCTCACATCACGCAGGATAGGGACACGTTGAATGGAGAGATTGACCATATTCAAGCTCAACATGATGCCTGACCTCCTTGCTGCATTGAGGTTTCGCGATGAAATTCGCTGCCGATAACGAATTCGCGCACTTTTGGCTCTTTCAAGACATCATTCGTTGAACCATCCGCCAAGATGGTACCTTCATAGAAAGCCACACATCGCGGGGAGAATGTCTCGATGATTTCCATGTCATGTTCGATGAACAACACGGCGGTACGGCTGGATTTCAGGGCATCAATCAAGGTCTGCATGAAGTCCATTTTTTCATCGGCGCTGACACCGCTGGTCGGCTCATCCAGAAACAGCAGATCAGGATCAGCCACAGTTGCCATGGCGATATCGATCAGCTTGCGCACTCCTTGTGGCAAGGTGGAAATTTCCTGATCGGCATAAGCATCAATCTTGAATCGTGCGAGAAGATCCCTTGCCTGCTGTTTCAACTCGCAGGAAACAGCTGACTTGAACAGGGATATGCCCTGTTGTCTGGACAGGATCAAAGCGGTCATGATGTTATCGATAACCGCCAGTTCCGGGAAAAGCTGAGGGATCTGGAATGACCGGCAGATACCCATCTGCGTGATATCCCGGGTCGGTTTGCCGACAATATTCTTGCCGCGATAGAGAATTTCACCCGAGCTGGGTTCCAGATAACCCGTGACCATGTTCACGAAGGTTGTCTTGCCAGCCCCGTTCGATCCGATCACTCCAAGAATTTCACCTTCATTGATGGTGATATTGATATCCCGGGCCGCATAGACAGCCCCAAAGGTACGTTCCAGAAACCGGGTTTCCAAAATGGTTGTCATATCAGCCTCCCACAGATTGTGCGGCATCGCCGTCGGTGGATTTTTGCTTGTTGCCCATTTTCGAAACCAGAGACCACAGGCCCTTTGGCAAAAACAGAATGGTGAGCAACATCACCGTGCCCAGGATCATCTGCCAGGTATTGGGAGAAATCTCGACGGCATAGACACGAACGATTTCCAGAATGAATGTCCCGATCAGCGGAGCCGCAATATTGCCGATACCGGACAGGATGGCGACAAAGACGAATTGACCCGACGTGGTCCAGTTGGTCATTTCCGGGTCAACATGGCCCAGAGCAAGAGCCCAGAGCACACCCCCGATAGCCGAGACGGATGCGGCCAGCATATAGGTGATCTGCACCAACCTGTGTGCAGATGTGCCCAGATATTCCACGCGCAATTCATTCTCGCGGATCGCTTCATTGACATATCCCACCGGACTTTGCAGGAAACGATGCAAGGCCAGAGCACACGCGATGACAAGACAGCTGGTAATGATATAGAGAGACAAAAGCGCTGCTCGCCCCTCGGGCGCCCACCCCAGATAGGTCGGAGTTGGAAGATTGAACCCATCGGTACTACCAAGCTCCTCTGTACTGGAAAGCAATCCAAACAGGATCATCGACAAGGCGAGGCTGAGCATTGCATAGAAGATCTCACGATATCGTCGCATCAGAATGCCGAGGATTGAAGAGACCAAAACGGCTCCAACGAGGCCAAGGATCAACAGCAGGAAGAGATCGGTGATACCCCAGAATTTTGCAGCCATTCCGGCGGCATAACCGCCAATACAAAAATACAGTCCCTGCCCGAAGGAAACGAGACCCGCCCGCATCTGGATCATCACACCCAGAGCAACCAGACCGGTTCCCATGGAAACCTGCATATAATTGACGATCCATTTCGGAAGGATGAAGGCCAACCCGATCAGGATCGGCAGGGCAAGCAACAGCCCCAATTCTGTACGATCAAGTGACTTGGTCATATCTTCCTGCTTTCTGCCAGAGCAAACAGGCCATAAGGTTTGACGGCCAGCACCACCGCCATGACGAGATAGATGGAGAAAAGTTCGGCAGGAGGATAGAGATGCACGGATGCGGCGCGCGCAAATCCGACAATCAGAGCGCCAAGCATTGCGCCGCCAATGGAGCCCATACCACCAATCACGATGACGGCAAACGCCATGACAATGATCTCGGCCCCAATGCCCGGCACCACGGAGACTTCCGGCGCCGTCAAAGCTCCACCAAGAGCTCCCAGTGTTGCACCAATCAAGAAGGTGATCGTGAAGAACAAGGTGACATTGATGCCAAGCGCCGCACTGATCTCCCGATCCTCAATCACAACCAGAAGCAACTTGCCCACCCGGGTATGATTCAGCCCCCAATAGAGCAACAGCCCACAGGCAATCGCAACGCCAATGATCAGGAATTTGTAAACGGTATAAGGCAGTCCGAAGACATCAATGGATCCAAGCCAATACGCTGGCTGATAAGCCACGTAGCTGTCCGTCCCCCAGATCAGCTTGGTGACATCTTCCAAAATCAGGAAAATCGCATAGGTCACCAGCACCATCAGAACCTCGTCCCGACCATAAAGAAAACGCAAGATACCGCGTTCCACGACCAATCCCGCCACCACCCCGGCAATCAGGGCAGCCAACGGAATGATCAGATAAGTCAGGGCCATGGTATTGCCGGTCTGCGTATACAAACCGATGGCCCAGGCCGAGGAATAGGCACCCAATGCATAAAACCCGCCATGGGCGATATTGAGGATGCGCATGACACCATAGATCAGGGTCAGGCCTACCGATGAGAGAAACAGCCATGCGGCAAAACCCAGACCGTCTACAGCAATAGCGACTGCGGTCAGCATTCTTCACTCCAGATTTGAGAGATTGCTTGTCCCCATCCCGGTTGAAATGGAGAGTGTCGAGGCGGCGCAATATCCTTGACATGGCTTGCATACCTGCCTCGATCATTTTGATAAGGAAGATGCCGCAGCCCCACCGTGCAACGACACCTTCCCCTCTTGGGAGACTAGGCTCACTAGAGCCTAGTCACACCGGGCGCCTTTGAAGCCACCCTTGATCCAATCGATTGATTTGGCACCGGCAGGTGGATTGACGCAGGCAGCCTTGAAGCGGACCACATCGACCAATGTCGCCTTGCCGCTGTCCTTGTCATATTCATAGGTGCCATAGGCGGTATCCTGAATAGCCTGATGGCCATTGGCCAGAGCCATGGAAACCTTGCCGCTTGGACCTTCCCATTCCAGACCTTTCAAAGCAGAAATTATGGCGTCCTGATCAGCACTTTCAGCTTTGTCAGCAGCGGCCTTAACACCCAACAAGGCTTGCGCCATCTTGTAGGATGGATAGGTTGGCAGGGTACCAAACCGATCAAAATAGGCCTTGCGGAACCAATCATTCAGCTCTGACTTGGGAGCCAGATCACCATGAGGCCCCCGTGCCCCGATGACGGTACCGTCCGGCATCTGGGCACCGAGACGATGCATGGCCGTCTCGCCAGTGGTCAACACGACCTTGGATCGATCAAACACACCCCGTGCTCCACCCTGAATGATGAAGGCCTCCATATCGCCACCCCAGAAGCTGGAATGAACCACATCCGGCTTGGAAGTCAGCAACGCGGAGATTTCCGAACCATATTGACCGGCATAGATTTTGGGGAACTGCTTGGTGACAACTTCTGCCGAGCCATCCAGTTGCTCGGCAGATGCCGAGAAATCCCGCCAGGAATCCTGACCCCAGGCATAATTCTGATTGATCCCGGCAATTTTACCGCTCTTGGCACCAATCTTGGCCAGATAACGGGCTGCCGCCACATTATCCATGGTGGCATGAGCACCAGTGCGGAAAGTATATTTTGGATCTGTGACAATATCCTCGAAAATCTGTGGGGTACCACAGTCGAACAGGATCGTGAGCTTTTTGGCCTTTTCAGCTTCTGGTGCAATGGCCTTGCAGCTGCCGGAAGAAATGTAACCGACAACCATGTCAACATCGTCTTTTTCAACCAGCTTCAGATAATCGGCATTCTTCTGCTTCGAATTCTCATCAACAAAAATCGGCTCGATGGACGCCCCGCCAATCCCGTTTGAGGCATAAGGCGCAGGCACCAACCCAGCATTGATCGCCTGGATCATCAACTCGGCCGCATTTCTCGCAGGCACGCCAAATGGCCCCGCAGCACCACCGGACAGGAAAGTCACAAATCCGATTTTGACAGACTTGTCCTGCGCATATGCATCTGCCGAGACACCCGCTCCGACCACAATGGCAAGGCTGGCAACGGCAATCATTGATGAAGTTGTTTTGAGAATGGCGCCAAACGGCTTTGCCAAGCGTGACGATATAGCCATGAATTTCCTCCAAATTCTATCCTGTCAGGAGATAGAAATCCGCACAGCTATTGTCTCCGTCTCTTGCAAGCCGGTGCTTTCTCAGTGCGAAATCCTCCCTGCGCTCCGTGGAACGCATTCCCATTACGTGGGGGATTTCGATCAATCTCAATTTGGACAGGAAAGGTTTCTGAGCGCCTTCCGCTCAAATGGCTCCAAATGCGAGCGGCAAGCGCTCGAAGTCCGATTTTCTGCAATTCATGGAGAGTTCGATCCATCTCCATCAAGGCGTGGCCATGCTTTGGGTGGGTAATAAATGGACCATTCCCCAAGTTGACTCGTTGCCGGTGGGAAGTTGTTATTGAACATGGTTCTGCCAATCGCCTGAACCTGCATCATCTGATGGCTGTCAGGATCCATATAGGATTGGAAGCCCTCCGGGTCCTCCGGCAAATTCAACTTCAATCCTTCCAGGGCTACCCGGATTGCTTCTTTATCAGCAACGCCACCCGCTTGATGCACTGCTTGGGCGATGGCAAGAATACCAGTGTAAGCGCCTTGTGCCGCATAGCTCGGATAGCGTCCTGCTTTCTCGCGAAAGGCCTCAACAAATTCACGGTTGCGTTTGGTAGGAGGCCAGTTGAGATGATGACGCGCGGACAGAACCATGCCCAATGGCATGTCATTGCCAAGCTCGGCCAGGATTTCATAATTGCCACCAGCATCAAAATTCATGATCTGGGTTTGATTGAACAACCCAAGCTGATTGGCCTGTTTGACAAAGGTCACCAGATCAAGCCCCCAATGACCGCTGACCACAATATCAATATCCGAGCGAGACAATTGCTGGATATAGGTGATGAAGTCGGTCTCGAACAATTTGGACCAATATTCCCCCCGAATATCCAGTTCCATATTCATGGAGCTGAGAAAGGCCCTCAGATCTTCCCATGCCTGATATCCATAATCATAATCCGGTCCGATGAACGCGATCTTCAACGGTTTGTTTTGATGTTCGTATTTCTGTTTGATATATTTGGCCCCGGCCAGCATCGAAAGGCGGGTGCCATTATTGACGCGAAAATAAAACGGATGCAGCGCCTCGCTGATCAGGCTCGGCGAAGCATGATCCGTACCAATGAAAAAAGTCTCGCTTTCACGGGCGCGCTCGGACACAGCCCGAGCTATATTGGAACTGACCACACCGCAAAGAAAAGCAACCTTGTCTTCTTCGATGAACTTGCGCGCAATCTGAATGGAGCGAAGTGTTTTGGAGCGCGTATCCTCTATGCTGACATCCAGCACTGGATAGGCTTTATCGGTGGAAGAGCGAAGGAAATCCTGCGCCATTTCAATCGCAATTGCACTGTCACGGCCATAAAGTCCGCCAGGTCCGGTCAAAGGATAGAGACACCCGACCTTGACCACCGAAGCAGGTCGGGTTTCGGCTTCCGCCAGAGAGGCATCATGGAAAACACATGTCAGGACCAAAATCCAGCCCGCAAACAAATTTCGCCTTATTGATGATCCCATCATGAAAGCCCCAATCGTTGCATGCGCCGCTTCAGGGCATGTCGAGAAATACCCAGTCGTTCTGCCGCCAGTCCTTTCTTGCCCCGACATTTCACCAAAGCATCCTGTATCATGTTACGCTCTACATTATCCATGGAATCCTCGATTGAGAGCGGCACTTTTGGCTCGACATTGCGGATCTCGGACGGCAGCTGATCAATGGAAATGACCTGCCCCGGATGCAGAATGGTCAGCCTCTCGATCAGATTTTTCAACTCACGCACATTGCCCGGCCAGCGATAGGAGGCAAAGAAGCTGCGCGTGGATTTGTCAAATCCGATTGGCGGCGTTGCAACCTCATCTGCAAAGCGACGAGCAAAATGCAGGGCCAGCAACTCGATATCCAGCTCCCGCTCGCGCAAGGGAGGAATTTGGATAGGCATGACATTGAGACGGAAAAACAGATCCTGTCGAAAGCATCCCTCTTCCACCGCCTCTTCCAGATTGCGGTTCGTTGCCGCAATGATCCGGACATCGGACTTATGATCGCGCATCATCCCAACCGGGCGATAAGCGCGGGTCTCAATGAAAGTGAGCAATTTGGCCTGAATGGCCAAGGGCATCTCACCGATCTCATCCAGAAACAAAGTACCGCCATTGGCGATTTCCACCAGACCCCGGCGCTTGGAAACAAGCCCCGGCAAAGCACCACGCTCGGCACCAAACAGCTCGGCTTCAATCTGGTTCTCGGGCAAGGTCGCACAATTGATTTCCACGAAGGGCACTTCCTTGCCGCTCCCCCGCATATGCAATTCACGCGCAACCACCGCCTTGCCCACACCGGTTTCCCCGGACAACAGCAATGTCTTGGCATTGCCCTCAGACAAGCGGTCAATCTGTTCACGCAAATTCTGGATCAGCGGGCTATTGCCAATGAAGGTGGCATCATTGCTATAGCGTTCCCGCAGATATTGTATCTCTGCCACCAGTTGGCGGCGAGCATTCGTCTCTTCCAGAAGCAGGATCAACTCGTCCACGTCGAATGGTTTGGAGAGATAATCAACCGCTCCCATCTTGATGGCCGTCACCGCGTCCTTGGTATCATCAAAGGCTGACATCATGATGACAGACACATCCGGCATTTCCGCTTGAAACCATTCGAGCACTTCAAGACCGCCCATTCCTGGCATACGAATGTCCAATAGAACAATATCCGGTTGCTCGCGCTTGGCCTGGCTGCAGCCGATATGACCATTGTGGGCCTCGGAACATTCCATACCAGCCTGCCGCAAGGTGAAGGCCAGGGATTGCGCCAATTTGATCTCGTCATCGATAATCAGAACACGGGTCGCAGTCATTGCTCCAACTCCCGACTGCCATGTGGCACATCAACCAACAGGTCCTTCGACCCACCAAGCGGAAAGGAAAGAATGAAGGTGGTGCCAACATCTTTCTCGCTCTCAATGGTCATGCTGCCTTGATTGGTCTCGACCAACTGACTGGTGATGGACAGACCAAGCCCCGTGCCTTCGGTCTTGGTGGTAAAAAAGGGCCGCAATATTCTTGCCTTGGTATACTCATCCAGCCCGATACCAGTGTCAGAAACAATAATCGTTGCCTGGTCTTGCTCGCGAAAGGCCTGCAAGGTCAACAACCCGCCCTCTGGCATCGCCTGTATGGCATTCAGAGACAGATTGAGCAGGATCTGTTTCAGATGAGCGGGATCAATTCTGATTTCCAGAGTGGAATCTCCCGATAGATTGACCGTGATGCCATTTCTATGAGCTGTGGAGGCCACAAGGGTTCGAATGCTGCGAAACACATCACGGATCAGAACTCGTTCCAGCACTGGATCACTGGGTTTGGCATAATTCAGAAATTCTCCAATTGTCTTGTCGACACGGGTGATCTCCGACGAGATGACCGCATACATCTGTTGTCGATCCGGAGCGGTCTCTCCTCTGTTCAAGCCATGAACTGTTGTGGCAATTGTCGTCAAGGGATTGCGTATTTCATGGGCGATCCCCGCCGCCATATTGCCAAGAGCTGCACGCCGCTCCACATCCACCCGCGACTTGATCAAGCTCTCCAATTGTTCTCGCATGCGATTATAGGACCGCGCCAACATTCCCAGCTCTCCCGGCGCATCCTCAGGAACCGAAACACCAAAATTACCGTTGGCCACCGCCTTGGCACCTTCATTGAGTGGCCAGAGATAACCGGATAGCCGTGACGACATCTTGAAGAACAGCCAAACCAGCACCAGAATGGACACCAATGCCGCAAAAAGGAGGAAATAGCGGATTTGAGTTCTTGGCTCTTGCAGATTCCCAGTCCCCTCAACCAGCTGGATACGCCATCCGGGAAAGAATTGTCGCGATCTGGCCAAGACCTGTTGTGCGGCGGCTTTTGTTCCCACAGGGGTCAGTCTGATCCGGTCAAAGACAATGATCTGGGGGTCATAGACATCAGGCTCCACCAGCGAGGCCACCTGCTCTGTTAGAGAGGCCAGTCTTGTCCGCAGGGTAACGAGACCAATTTTCTGATGGTTCCTAATCACGGCCATACGAATGAGAAAATAGCCTGGTCGACCATTTTGTGGCAACACGGGACCCAGAACCTCCACATCACCATGCTGCACATAGGGGAGCCGGGTATAATTCAATGGGCGGGGACGAGCACGCAACGCCGGCACCGTCTGCAAGATCTCGCCATTGAGATCTGTCAACTCGATAGCATAGATATCCGGGCTCTCGGCTTCCAACAAAAGAATATCATGCAAGAGATTGGAGAGTCCCGGTTCTGGACCTCTGGTAAAAAAATCGCTGGTGTCAGGCAGATCAATGATATTTTCCAACCGATTGACCTGCACCGCCATGAAATGGCTCATTTTGGCGGCAACCGCCTCAAGATTGGCATCAATCCGATTGGTGATCAGGCTATTGAGCAACGTGGCACTATATCGGTCATACAGCACAGCAATGGTGATCAACGGGATCAGGGCAGCGATCAAGGCAGCAAGCAGATATCGCCGCACAAGATTCAACTTGCCCAACTCAATGGAAATCATGGGTTAATCATCCTCCCATCCAGACAATAGCATCCCGAGCTTTGAGCGAAAATCGCTCACACTCCACATTTTGAGCGCTTTCCGCTCATCCGCATCGATTTCAGAGCCATCTCACTCTCAAACAGGATGATCAAAAAGCTCGCATGATTGAATGCTGCCCAGGACAATCAGGACGGCAAGAGCCAAGTCCAATCCGTCGCAGAATGTGCACGCATTTGCTGCGTCAGCCATCGCTCTGATTAAGCTCAAAGAAGCGGTTCACAGCTTCTACTCTGTTACGGGCACTCAGTTTTTTATAGGCATTCTTGCTATATTCAGCGACCGTATTGGGCGAGATATTGCAGGCTATGGCGCATTCCTTGGTGCTGAGGCCCTGACTGAACAGATAAATGACCTCGCGCTCGCGAGGACTGAGCTGTACATCATCCGAGATTTGCGGGGCCACCAAAAGCGAGCGAAAATCAGCCTTTCCATTGGCACTCCCGTTCACCAGACCATGGCAGATCTCCTCGATCCGGCGATGGGCGATCAGACATAAAAAGCGCAGAGGCTCCAACTGATCCTCAATCTTTGCCAGAAAGTCATCCCGCTTCAGCCTTGTACCCAGATTGAAGCCGCCATAGCGCTCGGACCCGCTGAGCCGCATGGGCAATGCGACACCTGAAATGAAGCCGGTCGCCACGCTGGCCTGACGGATGAACTCCAGCTCTTCCTCTGTTAGAGCCTCATAGCCTTGCGCAAATTCGATGCCGGTGAAAATCGGCTCATAGGAATTGCAGCAATGCTCGAAAAACGGATCATCCTTCACCTGGATCAGGTCATAGATCTGAGGAATATTCGAGCGCATGAGGGCCTCTTCGCCATCTGCGCCAATGGTCAGATAGATCGCATAGTCAAAGCCCAGATCGGACAAGGCTTTGAGCAACACAGCCCATAGCTCTTCCACGCTCTCCTGTTGCTCCAGTCGCGCAACCTCTTCCCAAATTTTCATGCATAGCTCCCTCGATTTGGGGGGATGGACAATGACGCGCCTCTTTTTCATATCATTGTCGATCCAAGGAGTCATAAATTGAATATTTTTAAAATATCAAATCTGTTTAAGACCATAGTTCCGCTGACCTTTCTCTGTGGACCAGCCTTTGCCAATGACGCCACCATGTTCGTGTTCGATGCATCCGGGTCCATGTGGGGGCAGATCGAAGGACGCAGCAAGATTGAAACCGCCCGCACGGCATTCAGGGAAATTGGTCAGAATTGGCAAGGCAAGCAAACCGGCCTCATTGCCTATGGCCATCGCAGAAAAGGCGATTGCCGCGACATCGAAACCATCGTGCCTTTGTCAAAGGATGGATATGGCGCGGTGGCAGGGGCCATTGCATCGCTGACCCCCAAGGGTAAAACACCCCTGTCGGCAGCTGTCCGTCAGGCAGCGGAACATTTGAAATTTGAAGAAAATGCCGCGACTGTAATCCTATTCTCCGATGGCATTGAGACTTGCGACGCAGACCCTTGCGCCCTTGCCAGCCAATTGGACACTCTGGGCATCGACTTCACTGCTCACGTAATTGGCTTTGGCATTGCCAGCAAGGAAGACAAAGCAAAATTGCAATGCATCGCCAATAATACCGGCGGCACCTATCGTGATGCCTCTGACGCAGGATCATTGAAAGACGCCCTGAACAATCTGGCAAAGGAACAAGCACCCAAAACAGAAGAGGAAGCGACAGGCAGCACCCAACTGACGCTGACACTCGCCCTTGGTGAGGGAACAGTCCGCCCCGATGAGGTCAGCTTTCGCGCCATCAATCAGAGGACCGGCAAGAAACAACTCCTTGGCAAATTGCAGGGTGCGGATCAGATCCTCACCGGCTTGTCAGCCAAACTGGCGCATGGTCACTATCAGATTGAAGCCATCAGTCCTGAAGGCAAGGGAAGTGTGGATGCACAGATCAATGGCAAGAGCAAAGAACTTGCCGTCCCATTCACCGCAGGTGCCGCCAGCTTTTCCCTGCTTGATCAAGGCCCCTATCAGCTTGGTATCGAGCATTCCTTCTTTCTGCATGCCGAAGGAGCGTTGCAATCCAATGCGGAATATTCGGTCCAACTGATGGATCCGGCAAACAAGACACGCATCGATCAGGAATATCGTTTTGGCTCGGACGGAGCTGGCCTTTCCTGGCATACCTTTGCCTCTCCCGCCAAAGCCGGTACTTATGAAGTTCAGGTCATACAGGACGGGAAAATCCTGTCCCGTTCACCTGTCGCCTATGTGGCAGATCACACCCCCACCTGGACTGGCGATCTGGACGGAGCGCCCGGCGGCAAACTGAAAGCTGGCATCACCGGCAATCTTTATTATTCCAATCAACTGGTCTTGAGGCAAAACGGCCAGGAGATCCAGAGCACAAGCCTCGAAAATCTGATCACTCCGCAAGGTCTGTTCCTGCCCTTGCCCGAACAAGCTGGTGCTTATGATCTATCCTATATCCATACTGATGCTGCAGATAACAGGGTCGAGACAAAACTGACCACCATTCGCGTCGGCGATGTGACCTTGCCCGATGATCCGGACAGCGTCGCAGCACCCACTGGCCAGAGCAATATCAGCGATAAGGATCGGCAGGTCTTTGAGGTAAAGAATACACCATCCACCGCAGACCCGGCAACCTTGCGCAAGGTGACACAAGACCAGATGAGCCATTATTGTGCCGATCAGGACCTCTGCCTCATCGATATTCCACGCCTTGGTGCCAGCAAAATTCCGCTCCTGCGCGGTTTCGGCCTGAATGGCGCAAGTGACGATGGCCGTGGCCGTCCCACTTTCACAGTGTTCAATGTCGAGAATGGCGAATGGCTGATCCATAACCCTACCTTCATGCAGCAATTGACCGATTGCATTGGCTATGGTCCATCGGGTGAGCGCGACCCGGACCATGGCCCGACGGTCGACAGCATGTGCATTTTGCGCGATTCCAATGGCCGCTCCGTCTATCAGTTTGAATTGCTGGAGGAATGGACCTCCAACCGCCTTGCAGCAAGCAATGCAGCGATGGAGAAAAAGGACAAGGCGTCCGGCCATCTGGATACCGATGGCCATGGCCCCGATATGGCGGATCTCTCTCAGAACCTGTTTGGTGACTGGACCCTGACCACTCTGGATCAGAGCAAGCCTTTGGGCATGATCCGCTTTGAACCGACACAGAACAATGCTGAGACAACCGGCATGATCTCCTTGCAAAATCAGGCGCTGATCAAGATGCCACCGGTCGACATTGCCTTACCCAAAATCACCCTTCAACGCGACGGAGCGGAAGGGGACGTCTATTCCATTCAGTTCGAGGGGGGCGAAGGCGCTCAAAAAACCAATGTTTTGCTAAACAGGCCCGGTGACTGGGACGGTCAAGCTCGCGAATATGTCGGTGTTCTGGTGACCAATGGATATAAGGCACAATTCAAGGTGCGCGCCTTCAAACAATAGGAGAGATGAGATGAAGACCCGTATCCTGATGGCCGCCCTTGCTGCCTTGCTGATAACAGCTCAGGCCAAGGCAGAGCAAAGCTATTGTCACTTGAGCGGTGATGCCCTGTCCAAAAAATTGCAGGAATTTCTTCCCGGCCAATGGCATGTCCATAACACCTTCGGCACGCTCAGCTTCAATGGCATAACCATGCCGCTCCCAAGTGGCAATGACAGCGTGGCCAATATCACGATTGGTGCTGACGGCCTGCAAATCAACGACTTGCCCGCCGTCGGCCCCTATGATCTGCGGATTATCGAAGATGCCAGATTCACTCTCGACCTTCCCTCTCGCCAGATCATGGAAGACGGCAAAGCCATGTTCGGCGATCAACCAAGCCTTCTGTCAGGAGAGGAAATTCGTGTGCTGGCCTGCGGCGAGAAAACCCCGCAATTGCACGCCAAAGGCAAGTTCAAGGACCCTGAAGGCATGATTGATTTCGATCTCTATCTGTTTGTGGTCAATGAGACCACCATGTATGGCGTGGTGCGCGGCGAGATGAAAAAAATGGGCGGCGTCGCAAAACGCCTCACCCATTTCAGAAAGCTTTAGAGCCCAAGCCAGATATTCCTCAATCACGCGGCGCAATGATCTCATCAAGATAGGCATCAATCGGCATTTCCGCCCATTGTTCGCTATCGGTATGTTTCAGCGCCACAGCCACGCCTTGAACGGCTTTGCTCAACGCAGTGATGGGACCCGCTCCCATTGCCAGACGCCCGATGAACAAGCCAGCCAGCAAATCTCCGGTGCCTGCCGGTCTGACATCCATGCGCTGATTGCTGGCATGCACGCTTCCTTCGCTGTCAGCGTAGATGCTGGCAATCAATTCCTCATTGTCAGGAACAGGCACGCTTGATGCCAGAATGGCCGGGACAGATAATTTCTCCCGTGCGGCCTGTACCGCCTCAGCATCAGAAATCGCAATCCCGCTCAAGGCTTCCAGCTCGAATGCATTAGGCAACAGACAGTCTGTGAGCGGCAACAAGTCTTCACGAAAGATCGTCTGCAATTCTTCTGGCGCAAAGAAACCGAGATCGCTGTCTCCCATCACCGGATCACAGGCATAATAGAGATCGGGATTGATCTGCTTTGCACGCTCCACAAATCTGGTAACAATCCTGGCCGATTGAGGCGAGCCAAGAAAGCCGCTCAGCACCATCGAGGCCCGCTGCAAAAGCCCGCGCTCCTGCAAGCCAAGCAACAAATCTTCCAGCCAGACCGGCGGCAGCAGATCGCCGCGCATCGTGGCATAATGCGGATGGTTGCTCAAAAGCGCTGTCGGCACCTCGATCAGATCGATACCAAGAGCCCGCATCGGGCGCGCAGCTGCGCTGTTGCCCACATGACCAAGGCAGACCTGACTTTGAATGGAAATGACCAACGGTCGCTGGGCGCGATCAGCTGTTTGCATGTCTTTGTACCTTCCAGATCAGCGAGGATGCTATTTGCCGGTGAGACGTTTGGACCAATCTTCCACCTGCATCGTCTGCAAGCGACGTTCGGCATAGCCACGCCAGCCATCGGGCAGATGCTCCAAGGCCGCCATACCAGCCAGTTCTTCCCTATTCAGCACATCGACATAGAGCGTCTTCCAGAGCCGGTGAAGCGTCCAGTCTGGCGAGATGCGCTCCACCAGCTCCAGCTCTTGTCCCGCTTCGCAATAGCCCTCTTCCAGCACCCGATAATACCAGCCGGTCATGCCACTTTTCTGCACCTGCTTGGCCATGCTCGGGACACCAAAGCGCAGGTTCAGTTTCCAGCAAGGCTGTCGCCCTTGCGAAACTTCAATCAAGGCATCGCCGAAGCGGAAGCGGTCCCCAATCGCAACGCTTTGTTCAGTCAGGCCAGTAGTGGAGATATTCTCGCCAAAGGCTCCGGGTTGGCTGAGCACTGCCTGCTCACCAATCAGCTCACACCAGCTTTCATAATGCTCGAACGGATAATGATGGACGGCTTTCGCCAACCCGCCATGATGTTTCAGATCCGCCTGCGCATCGGTCTCGAACCCGTCCTTGCGCAGCATCAGCCGCGACATGACAGGGCGTTTGACGATGCCACTTTTTACCTCGTGGCCGGGGATGGCCTGAACGCTTCCGACCAAGAGCTGATCAACCTTTGTCTTCATGAATTGAGCCCTTCCAGCCACGTCTTCAGCATTGCCTGCCCGGCCGCCTTGAGAGCCGGTCCATATTTGATAGCATCATCGCGCAGATCGGACGGGTCAATCCCGGCGCTGGCCAGCTCGGCAGCATGGCCCACAAGCCAGCGTTCCAGCCCGCTTTCAGCATCAGCTTCCGGGTGAAACTGCAAGCCCAGAATATTCGCTCCCATGGAAAAAGCCTGAACAGGGCAGTGTTCCGTTGAAGCCAGTTGCGTGGCCCCATCTGGAAGCAAGATCTGATCCCCATGCCAATGCAGAACCGGGACACCATCCAGCTCCGCCAAAGGGCCCTGTTTGCCCTCATCGCTCAAGGTCAAAGTCGAGAAGCCGATTTCCTTTTCTTCCATCGGCGTGATCTCGCCGCCCAAGGTCGCTGCCATTTGCTGCGCACCAAGGCAGATGCCCAAGGTCGGCTTGTTCGCTTCAAGCCGCGCTTCCAATATATGCTGTTCTTCTTGCAGGAAGGGATAGTCGTCCATCTGATTGACCCCGACCGGTCCACCAAGAATGATCAAAAGCTCTGGAATGCAGGGATCCAGGGTCCAGATCTCATTAACGCCCACATCATAATAATAGATCTTGTAGCCATGATCGCTGAGAACACCTTCAAAGCATCCCAGATCCTCAAAATCCACATGACGGATGACAACAGCCACTTTCAGCATTCGATCTTCCTTAACCCTTCAGAACCGTCTCTTCTGTCCTAATGGCAAGCTTGGCCCGAAGACAGATCCAGTTTCGATATTCTCACGGGGCCAGTTCGGCGCTTTGGCAGGGAAAGCTCTGGGAGCAGGACTGACAGCAATATTGCGTCAGATTTTCAGGATCAATGCCGACCATGGTGCGCCCCCGTTCTCGCAACAGGCCAAGACTGACCAGCTTGCGAATGGAGCGCGACATGGTTTCCGGAGTCATCCCCAGCTTGAAGGCAACAAGCGCCTTGCTGAAGGGCAACAGAGCCGGACAGAAGCCTTTGCGACTATGCGAGCGTTTCTGGGCGCCAGCAATCTGACGCAAAAGATAGCAGCCCACCTTCTGCGGCGCATTCAACAGAATGGATCGCTCCAACTCCTCTTCCATCCGCTGCACATTCTGCGCGACATGACCAAGAAGCGTCCAGGCATAGACCGGATCGGCAGCAATGGCCTTTCGAAACAATCTGGCCGGCACCTGCAAGATCTGCGTTGGCTCCAGGGCTTCAGCATAGCAGTCGAAGGGACTGTCCAGCAGAACGGCACTTTCACCAAAGATCTCGCCCTTGCTCAGCAGCTCGACAATCACTTCGCGGCCGTCACGGGTGTTGCGATAGATCTTGATGGATCCTCGTTTGATCATGAAGACCGATTGCGCATCCTCTTCCGGGCAGCAGATCAATTCTCCGCAGACCAGATTGCGTGGCCGCGCCTGTTTCATCAGTTCTGGTGTAAAAATATTGCGCGCCTTCATCGGCAAGGCATTGCCATGCCCAAGCGCCATTGGATCCGGAAGATGTCCCATCTACCCCTCCCAAACAACAGGATCGAAAAAGGCCGGAGAAGCATAGCCTCCCCGGCCCGTTTGCTGGTACCAAATGGGTAATGGGTTAATTGGCAGCCAGCTTGCGGGGGGCAAGACCTACAGTGCCCCAACGTGGGCGATCATGAGAGAAGATGCCAGCGGGGGATTCCATATCCACTTCCTTGACCTTCTCAAGACTGGTGCTGTCGAAGATGACCAGCTTGTTGCCATCATATCCGGCACTGGCATAGATGAATTTGCCATTGGCCGTATATTCAGGGAAATAGGCATGCCCGCCCACATCCAGCAGCTTGGAAACAGACAGGGTTTCCTTGTCGATCAAGGCGAGTTTGTCCATATCATCACCTTCCACGATATCGACAATCACATAAGGCGCGTTCGGATGGGCCGCAGGGCTCTCGGTCTTGCCGGATACCTTCAGCTGCTTGATCACCTCGAAACTGTCAGCATCAAACAGGGTGACAAACCGATCATCATCACAATGTGCACCAATATTGGTGCCGACGCCGATATTGCGGCCAGCTTTGTTCTTGAAGATCGCACCGGACCCGGTATGCGGTTGGCAACCTGTTGCAATGGCTCCCACCATGCTCTTTGTCTTGAAGTCGATGACACTCAATTTGTTGTCGTCATAGGCAGCGATATACATGTAACGACCATCTTCGGACAAGAAACTGTCATGCAAATGGCGGCCAACATTCTTGATCTTGGTGGTCTCGAAATTCGGGGTGGATGTATCGACAATCCAGACCTGTCCGGTTTGCTCCAGCGAGATCGAAACATAGGGACCGAAATGCGTGGCAGTGATGGAACCGGAATCCCCTTCCACCTGCTTGCCATCCGGGTCGATGCCTTCCAGCTTGAAATATTTCAAAGGCTCGAGGGTCTTGGCATCCAGCAGCACTGCCGTATTGGGCACGAAGGACCCGGCAACCACATATTTGCCGTCAAAGGTCACGGCAAGGGATGGGCCGGTAAAGCCAACCTGGACGGATCGCACCGCCTGCATGGTGTAAAGATCGATCTTGTAGATCCGCCCGCCATCGGTTTTCAGATAGGCCCAGCGCTCGTTGGATGGATCATAATTGACGATATGCGGCGCACGGTCGACGGGCAGCTCTGCAATCTGCTCATTGTTCGCGCCATTGAAGAAGACAACCTTGGAGCCATCGCGTGCATAGGTGCCACGAGCGGTGACAGCCATGATATCGCGCATGGAGCCTATCGCATAGGTAGGGGCATTGGGCAGCTTGCTTTCATCCTGCACATAGACCTTCACGGATTTGCGGATATCATCCATGGTCCATTCAATGTCCCGCACAGGTGTTTTGACGATATAATCGGCAACAGCAAGAATGTCCTCCTTGGACAGTTTTTTGCCCCAGCCCGGCATCAGGGTATCTTCCACCCCGTCCGAGATCAGATCCACCAGATCTGCGCCCTCCACCCCATCATAGCGAGTACTATTCACGCCGGGAGCGATATAGCCACCCAGATCCATTCCATGACAGGAGGCACAATAGTCTTCATAGACTTGCATGCCTCTGTTTGGCTCGGCGGAAGTGAGTGCAGTCGACATGAGCAACATGCCCATGGCAATGGAGACTTTATGCCCGAAACTGATAATCATGTGTCCGGTCCTTATGTTTGACAACAAAGAATTGAAGCTGGAACTGATCATCTGGCAACAATCGTCTGGTCACTCGATTGCGCGAGAATGAGGAGAAATTCAGCCCCGGCAAACACAGGCTAGGCGTCAAATTCCGGGCGCAATAGAACCGGTTGAAAGGGAGTCGCTAGACCGGAAAGAGCGACAAGGATCGGTGAGGCTTGGCAAGCTCCAAAAGCTAAGAAATTCCCCTGCGACAAGAGGAAGCAAATGCCGGACACGGGCAAAGGTCAGCACAAACCGGCCCGTGCTCTTTTGGAAAACCGGCCTATAATCTGGAGCCTCTATTCGCCAGTTTGGTCCAGTTTTTGGGCAATCTTTTGCAAAATATGAAGCAAGTGATCGATCTCCCGCTCCGATCTGTCGGCAAAGCCCAGACGAAAGCCATCATCTTTTTGAAAGGCAACCGGATAGAAGCTGTCCAGCGGGGGAATTTGCAACCCCAAGAGGGACGCTTCATTCAACCAGCGCCGTGCAGACTGACCAGACTTCAGACGAATCCAGACCGCCAGCCCCCCTTGTGGCCGCTCCACCGAAACAAAGCGTGAGAGCTTTTCCTCGATACCGGCAAGCAGATAATCCAGCCGCTCTTCATACAGCAAGCGGGCCTTGTTGGCATGGCGATAGATGGCTCCCTCTTCAATCAGCGAGGCCATGGCCTTTTCGACCAGATAGTCCCCCTGCCGATCCATGAAACTGCGCGCCCGGGCCATATCCTGCACCCGCGTCGGCGTTGCTACCAGATAGCCAAGCCGAAAGCCGGAAAACAGGATCTTGGAGAAAGAACCGATATGGATGATATTCAGATCATCGTCCTTCTGCGCAATGAGAGGCAGCAAGGGCTGCCCCACATAGCGATATTCATGATCATAATCATCCTCGATGATGAGAAAATCATGAAGTTTTGCCAGCTCCAAAAGTCTGACGCGTCGTTCAGGAGACAGGCTCACCGTCGTCGGAAAATGATGATGCGGCGTCAGATACAGCGCCCGAAAGCAATGACCTGTTTCCAGCATGCTTTGCAAGGCATCAATCGACAGGCCATTCTCATCCACGGGGATACCGGCAATCTGGGCACCCGAGGCTTCAAACGCACGCCAGGCCTGACTGTATCCGGGCATCTCCACCGCAATCCGATCACCTGACTTGAAGCATGTCATCGCGCTCAGATAGAGCGCCATCTGACTGCCACGGGTCACAATGATCTCATCGGCGTTCGCCGAAACACCGCGCTCCTGTCGCAAATAATCGCTGATGGCCTCGCGCAAGACCTTCAGGCCACGCGCATCTGCCGATTGTTTGATATGAGCATATTTGAGCGAGGAAACCGCCGAACGAAATCCGTTGGCAAGATCGGCTTGCGGCAACAGGCGCGGGTCTGGATGTCCATCGCTGACAACATCGTCGCTGGTTTCAAACAGAATGCGATCTGCCAGATTGGTCGGGGTAAAACTGGATGTCTCTTTAATCGGGGCCGGACCTTCAGACAGAATGACCGGCAGATCCTTCGCAACAAAGGTACCACTGGAAGGACGCGCCTCCAGCCAGCCCTGCGAAATCAATTCCTGATAGGCAGCATCAATGGTCTTGCGATGCATGTTCAACATCTGCGCCAAAGTTCTGGTGCCGGGCAACTTGTCCTGCGGCTTCAGGCGTCCACGCTTGATGTCATCAATGATCGTGTCGGCCAAATCCAGATATTTGGCGCGCTTGACCGTTCCCTTTTGCTCGAACACGAACAGATTTTTCTTGAAACCAAACTCTGACATGGCATCAAGGATAGCAAAAAGAAGGTCGAAGAAAACAGGCTTGAAAAGCCAATTCTCTCCAATCCACCCAACCCATCACCATATTTCTATCAAGACGAAAGCTGACATGGAGGATTTCGCGCAAGAATACACCCGACCGATCACATCAGGATAGATTTCAGCAGAAAGTCATGCAGAACCTTACTGCCTGATCTGGGCGTTTTCATACCAAGCACCGCACGGGCTCCATAGCCTTCCAGACTGTCGAGAATGATTTCAGCGACTTCACGAGGATCGGTCTGCTCGTGAAAGGTGCCAGCCTTTTGTCCAGCAAACAGCAACCCGGCGAGCGCATCCACCAGTTTCTCATGACTGGCAATGAACAGATCCGAGATTTCCTTGTCGCGGATGGCTTCACCAATGATCTCGAAAAACAACATCACATAATCAGGATCTTCACAAGCCTTGGTAAAGACCTTCAAAAACCGGCGCAACGTCCGTTCAGGATTGCGATAATCCGCCAGCAAGGTGATGAGCTCTTCAACCTCTTCCTCTTCCATGGAAGCGATTTCGATCAGCACCGCTTTCTTGGAAGGAAAATGATTATAGAGATTGCCCAGACTGATCTCTGCACGCCTGGCAATGTCCCGAATGCCGGTCTGATTGTACCCTTTCTCCAGAAAGCATGCCAAAGCCGCATTGATGATATGGGCGCGTCTCGCCTTGATTGCCGTTTTCTTATCCATACAGAATTCATAGAGCGCGTTTCAGAAAAGTTGAAGCCCTTTTGCCCAAGAAAGAGATTGAAACCTAATGTTCCTCAAATTATATAACATGAACAGTCGTTCGTTCAAACAAATGATAAATCATCCTTCTCTGCCATAAATTTGACCAAGTAAGTCTGACAGAGTGCCCTCATTGTTCCTTTCCTGCCACGAGAGTTTGATGTCTTCAGATCTGGAAACCAAAGCCACGAAATCCCCACTTGTTCCCCGGCTCCTTGCCCTGACCGCTTCCCTCATCGTTCTGGGAGCCGTGGTGATCTATCTGGATTCGGCACAAGACACGATCGATGTGGAAACAGAAGAAAGCATGGTCAAGACACTGCCGGTCTCAGTGACGATGGTGACACCGAAACGGCACACGATCCGGGTGGAGGCCTTTGCCTCTGTCACACCCCGTTGGCAGGCAGATATCACCTCCGCCGTTTCTGGCCGGGTGATCGAGGTCTCCATGAAAGCCTTGGCCGGGGAGCGGGTCATTGAAGGCACCAGACTGATCCGCATTGAACCCTCGCGCTATGAAGTGGAACTCACCGCATCGGAGCTGGCAGTCAAACAAGCCGAACTTGCCCTGTGGCAGGCCGAAAATGCCCGCTTGCTGGCAAAAAAGCAATTCCAACGCGATGGTCGCACGCCACCGAATGATCTGGCACTGAAAATTCCACAGTTTGAAATTGCCAAGGCCAGCCTGAGACAAGCCAATGCGCGACTGAATGCTGCCAAACAGCAACTGGCAGACACAATCATAACAGCACCCTTCTCCGGCTTTGTCACCAATCGCACCATCAGCCCGGGCCAATCAGTCAGCGTTGGCGACAAGCTTCTCAAGCTCGTGGATGATAGTGTCTTCGAGTTGGTCATTCAGCTCGGCACCAGAGATTGGGCTTTGCTTGCCCATCCCTTGAAAGGGCAACAGGCCGACATCCTCAATAGTCGCGGCGATGTTGTGGCCCATGCCCGGATTCGCGAAGCCGCTGGCTTTCTGGATGAAAAGACCCGCCAGCACAAAATCTTTCTCACCATCAAGGCAACCGAGAATGCGCATATTCTCTCCGGTGACTTCCTGAAGATCTCACTGCCCGGTGCTGCTATCGAAAATGCCATTTCCCTGCCGGAAAGCGCCCGTACACAAGAGGGGTATGTCTGGTTTGTGGATGATCAGTCTCGCCTGTACCGCACGTCACCTGAAATTCTGTTCCGCAGCAATGAACAGATCATCATCAAGTCCCCTTCCCTTCCCAAAGGACAGGAAAAAAGTGTGGTGACCACACCTCTCGCTTCATTCCTGCCCGGACAGGAAGTACGCCCTCTTGTCAGCAAGCAGGATAAATCAGGTGATGGGAAGACAAATTGATGCATAACCTCACCGCCTGGTTCATCCGAAATCCGGTCGCGGCCAATTTGCTGATGGCCTTCATTCTCTTCCTTGGTGCTCTGACGCTTTTTGGTATCCGGATAGAAGGTTTCCCACGCATCCCGCCGGAAAACATAACCATCTCCACCTATTATGATGGCGCAACGGCTGCTCAGGTCGATGAGTTGATAACCCGAAAAATAGAGAAAGCGTTGGAAGGACTGGAAGGCGTCAAAAGCCTCAATTCACAGTCCCACAATGGTGCATCCTCTGTCATCGTGCGCCGCGCCGGTGGACAGGATTTGCAAAAGCTCCTCGACAAGGTGCGCCTGCGTATCGATGGCGTAGTTGATCTGCCAGACAAGGTCAAACGACCAGTGATAGATGCCAGCGGCTATGACTTTCCCGCCCTCTATGTGAACCTGTATGGCCAAACCGATCCGGTTACCTTGCAGTCGCTCTCAAAACGCCTGAAACAGGAATTGCTGTCCGAGCCGGAAATTTCACGTCTGAAGATCTGGGGCCTGCATGAGCAACAGATGCGCATCGAAATCAGGCCTGAAATGCTGCTGAGACATAATCTGACCATTGACGATGTCAGCACACGGATCCGCGCCCAATCACTGAATTTCAAGGCGGGCAAACTGCGCACGGTCGGCGGTAATATCTATCTGCGCACCGATAGCAAAGCTCGATTTTCCGATGATTTTGCCGCAATTCCGATCATCGAACAGGCCTCCGGCACGCTGGTCACACTGAGTGATATTGCCACCATTCACGATGGCTTTACGGAGGGTGACTATCTGTTCCGTTTCAATGGCGCACCAACTTCCGGCATGGAAATTCTGGTTGGTGCAAAAGAGAATCTGTTGACCATATCGGATGTGGTTCACAAGGTGGTCGACAAGTTCGAGACACAATTGCCCACCAATGTGAAGGTGGTCGTCTGGGGCGACAGCTCCAGCTATATTGCTGATCGGCTGGAGCTGCTTGCCGATAACGGCCTTCAGGGCCTGATGCTGGTCGGTATCATTCTGGCACTGTTCCTGAATGTGAAGCTGGCCTTCTGGGTGGCCATGGGCATTCCCGTCTCGGTCCTTGGTGCCATGGCGGTTGCCGGGTCCAAATGGGTGGATTATTCCCTCAATGACATCACCACCTTCGGCCTCATCATCGCCCTTGGCATTCTGGTGGATGATGCGGTGGTGGTTGGTGAAAGCGTCTATGAAGAAAGACGCAAGAACAAGCATCCTGTACTGGGCACGGAAGCTGGCGTCAAACGTGTGGCCGTTGCCACCGTCTTTGGTGTGCTCACGACCATTGCTGCCTTCTCACCCATGCTGATGCTGGACAACCCGCTCGGCAAAGTGCTGGCCAGCTTTTCCGGCATTGTCATCTTCGCTCTGATCTTCTCACTGATCGAAAGCAAATTCATCCTGCCCGCTCATCTGGCGGCATTGGATCTGGACAAGCAAAGTCGCTTCCCACCAGCTGTCCTTTGGCGCAAAATACAGGCCATTGCACAAGATGGTCTGGCCTGGGTGCGTGACAGGCTCTATCAGCCCGTGCTGGGTCTGGCGATCCGCCAACGCTATGCTTTCCTCATTCTCTTCATTGCTTTCGGATCTCTGGGTCTCGGCCTCATCTATCATGGCAAGATCAAAACCACCTTCTTGCCGGAAGTCCCGGGCCAGATCATCTCCATTACCATGGAAATGGACAAGCGTGCCCCCTTCAACCTGACCCGCAAGAATCTGGATCAGATCGAAGCCATCGGCAACGCATTGAATAAAGAATTGCAACAGCAGCATGATCTGGCGGAACCGCCCATCCGCGTCGCCTTTGCCATCATCGAAAGTGCCCAGTCAGCCATGATGTTTGCAGAATTGCTGCCCGTCGCCCAACGACCCAATCTGCCCATTCTCGACATTGTGCGAGAGTGGCGAGAACGCACCGGTACGCTGGAAGGTGCCATCAGTTTGCAATTTTCCGGTGCAGAGGAAATGGCAGGTGGCTTTCAGCTGAAACTGCAATCCCGCGATGCCGATCTGTTGGCCCTGGCCAGCAAGGAGATTCGTGATTTCCTTGATGGCATCAAGGGCGTGCACAATATCCGCGATAATATGGCCCCCGGCCAACCGGAGCTGGATATCAAGGTACGTCCAGAAGCGCGCAGTCTGGGCTTTGACAGCCAGACATTGGCCAGCCAGATCGGCTATGCTTATGGCGGCTCGCAAGTCCAAACGATCCAGCACGGCGATAGCGAGGTCAAGGTTTTCGTGCTCAATGATGCCAAGGCCCGCAACGATCTGGACGATCTGATGCATAGTCAACTCCGCAACAAGGATGGGCAATGGGTGCCAATCAGCGCGGTCGCCGAGATCTCCGGCCGGTATGTCTCCAGTTCCATCCAGCGCTCCAATGGCATGCGCATCAACAGCGTGCGTGCAAGCATCGACAAATCAGTGGCATCACCTGAAGAAGTCAGCCAGGCAGTGTTCCAGAGCTTCTGGCCAAAAGTGCAGGCCAAATACCCTTCGGTGGAATTGGTCACTGGCGGTGAGTTGTCCGAGATTGTCGAAATCAAGGGCGGTCTGAAGAAAGCCCTGATCCTGGCCTGTGTGCTGATTTATGTGCTGATGGCGGTGCCGCTGAAATCCTATTGGCAACCAGTCATCATTCTCACCATCGTGCCCTTTGGTTTCATCTCTGCCGCCTTTGGCCATCTGATCATGAATCTGCCTCTATCGCTTCTCTCCTTCTTTGGCATGCTGGCGCTGACCGGCGTTATCGTCAATGACTGTCTGGTGATGATCACCCGCTACAATCAGGCGCGAGAGGAAGGACTGGATGTGATGACGTGCCTGCATGAAGCAGGTGTTGGGCGTTTTCAGGCCATATTCCTGACCACAGCCACCACGGTCATGGGGCTGATGCCGCTGATGTCGGAGACATCCGAACAGGCTCAATATCTCATCCCGGCGGCGGTGTCGCTTGCCTATGGCGAGATCTTCGGCACCATGCTGACCCTCATTCTGGTGCCTGTATTGTTGGCCATCACCGAAGATGTGAAATCCCTGTTCGGCTTTGACACTCTTCGGTCCGCCCCCACACCAGAGCCAGAACCCCAATCTCACGCTTGAATGCATTTCATAAAGGATATTTGCATGCCATTCCCCCGGCTTATCCCTGCGGCTCTTGCTGCCTCCATGACACTTTGGGCTTCGCCACTTCTGGCGGACGAACCCTTGCGTGTCGAGATCAACAATATCAAATCGAACAAAGGCACCATCTATGTGATGGCCTTCTCCACCAAGGCGGATTTTGAGACCATCAATGAAAAAGCCCTCAAAGGCATTGCCTATACAAAGGCAAGCATGGCCGAAAAGGGTAAGCTCACCCTGCTGGTGAAAGGCGCCAAGCCCGGCTGCTGCGCCCTCGTTGCCTTTCATGATGAAAATGACAACAAGGACATCGATATGATCGCCGGCATTCCGCGCGAGGGCTATGCTTTTTCAAACGGCGAGAAAGACGGCGAACCACCAGCCTTTGACAAAGCAATCGTGAAGGAAAACTCTACCCAAATGCCGCTGATCTATTGGTAGGAAGTCCTCGCTACGTCACATGGTCAAGAAAGGTCAAGCAGGCCCTTGACCTCAAGTCGACTTGAAGTTGTAGCTTAACCCCCACGTTTCAAATCCCCGATTGAAATTTGGAGTTTCCTCATGTCGACAGACCTTCTTTTCAACGCCCTCATATTGGGTATTGGTGCAACCATCACCATGGATCTGGTTGCACTGATCCAAAAGCATCTCCTGAAACAACAGGTGCTCGATTATGCAATGGTAGGTCGCTGGATCGGCCATATGCCAAAGGGGTGCTTCACTCATAGCCCCATCATGAAAAGCCAGCCCATTGCCTTTGAAGACCTCATCGGCTGGGCAATGCATTATCTGATCGGCATTCTTTTCGCCTTCGTCTTTCTATTCATAATGGGCAATGGCTGGCTGCAAAGCCCGATCCTATGGCCAGCCCTCGGCTTTGGCGTGGCAACCGTCATCGCGCCCTATTTCATCATGCAACCCTGCCTTGGCGCAGGCATCGCCGCCAGCAAAACTCCTGCCCCAAACATTGCCCGACTAAAAAGCCTCGTTGCCCATTCCACCTTCGGCATCGGCCTCTGGCTCACGGCTCTTATCCTGCCTTTTTAAGAAAGTTTTCAGAGCGCCCCTTTGGATAAGAAAGGATTGCCGAACAATCAGGGGTAACACCCGGGCGAAAAATGCTCATACTCTGCGCAGGACAAGCAGCCATTCAATCCAGATCAGGATGCGCAGATGTATGAGTTCAGCAAAGACAAGATCCTTTGGAAGGGCAAGACGCTCAAAGGTGCGGATGCATCCAGCTTTGAAAGCCTTTCCCCTACCATCGGACGCGATGCCACATCCATCTATGTCAATGGCAAGATCGCAAAGGTCGATAAGCAAAGCTTTGAAGTGCTTTCAAACAGCTATGCCCGTGATCGGGAGGCCGTCTATCTCATCATGGAAACAAAGCTCAAACCAGTCAAAAACGCCAACCCTGCAACATTTGTTGCGATTGGCGATTGTTTTGGGCGGGATTCAACCTCTGCTTTCTTTCGCACCAGCAAAATGCGTCTGAACAAGGGATGCAATCCTGAAAACCTCAAAAGCCTTGGTCATGTCTATGCAACCGATGGCGTCTCCTTATTCTTTGGAACGGAGCGTCACGCTTGGCCGGATGATCTGGATGCCTCCGGGCCAGAAATAAAGCTCAAATGGTTCTGCGACAATGAGGTCAATCTACCGATTCTGACCCTCACTGATGGCCAGACCTGCTGGGTGGCCATCTATCACAATGGTCAGCGCTGGTGGGAATGCCAGGGAGCCGGTTTTGAGACTCTCGCTCCGCTCGCCTTTGACAATGACAGCACATGGAATGCCTCCTACGTCAGAGATGATAACCATATCTGGTTTTATGGTGCATCAATAGCCGGTGCCAATCCGGCAAAGGTGTACATGTTTGGCCAAGACATGCTCAGCAACGGCAATCAGATCTGGCATGGCGATCGGCTGATTGCACAAAAGGCAAGCGATATTTCTTATATCTGCCACTATTCCACTTACAATCCTGACTATCTCAGCGGCCCATTGGTACATCAGGGTGATCAGCTGGTCGTGCATGATTTGGAAAAAGGCCCTCAGATCCTTGCTCAGACAAGTGGCATGGCAGAACGGCTTGATCAAACATCCTTTGATGAAATCCTGACAAGCAGCTTGCGCGAGATATATTCGACCTTGCTTGCCATCATCTGCCATTTCCCCCCAATCGTGAACACACCCGGCGATATCGGACAAAAGCTGCAGGAAAATCCGCAGCACTATATCAAGCCAGATACCTTGCCGGACTTTCAGGCAAAGCTGCACAGCGATGGCCAGATCGAACTTACCTTGTCTGACGGCACCATCTTGCAACAGCCATTATCCTGCTGGTACACGCTCGGCTGTCATCTTTGCTGTATGGCGCTGAAACGGGAGCCGATGTTCCTACCCTATCCGCCGGTGGGCACCATGCTGCCAAACAGTGTCGATATGCACCTCCTGCTCATGAAACGGCATCGATCGGCCTTCTGGAACTTGACCAGCGCAGCTTTGCGCCATGGCCACGAACAGGAGGCCAGAATTCTGGCCCATTTCTGTTTTTCTCTGGCGCTCGGACACATCCAGCTGGACGCCGAAATGCTGCAGGAACTGGTCGAGATCCCAAGGGAATTGATGAGCAATTTCCAGTATGACATGGCTCATCATGCATTTGAGGTCACGACAAACCTTGCTGTTGGCCGATTGATCCTGAGAGATAGATGGCTTGAAGCAGAAGACTTTCGTGACCGCATTGATGTGATCGACACCTTGCATGGTGCCATTCTGGAAACCGACAAGATCGGGATTTTCTATCAGGAAATCATCCCGCAACTCATGGCCCGATATGGCTGCGAGCCCCTGCCTGCTGTCCGCGAACATCTGGCCATGACATTGGAAGCCGCCCTGATCAGAGGACAGGTAGACGGCGAAGTATCACACAAGTTCCACAATGAAGCCATGCTGCCGATCATCGAATTCTGCATTGCCAATGGCATAAACACGTATTTCAACCGCGCACGACTGGCCGAAACCCTGTGGGCCCTTGACCGCGATATGGAAGCAAATACCATGTCCGAAACACTGATCGCAGACATCGGAGAGGATGCGCATCTGCCCGGTGTCTATTGTCACCGCCACATCTACCGCACGCCTCGTCTCTGGTTCTTGCGCGGCAAAACGGACATCGCCTATCGAAAAGCCGATCTCGCAACCCATGAAAAACGCCTTGCCGCCCTTGAAGCAGACTATGACATGCTCATTGCACGCTATGGCGAAAAGTCTAGCCAATGGGACGAGATGAAAGACATCAAAGCTGATATCGGCCGATATAAAGACGCCATCACCTCTGAATAACAGATGTGGCAATGGCCCCTTTCAAATCCAGGGCATATTCCCGACAAGCATGCATTGATCTCGGATAAGAACTTGTTTTAAAAGAATAATTTATGAATTTTCAATGGCCGCATGTTCATTTAAAACGCTCTATCGGCAGGATTCGAAACGGAAGATATTGGGGAGGATCACTTGTTGGTCCTCCTGAGCGGCGCGCTCTACATGCCAGGTGGCTTTGACCTCATAGGCCTCATTCCAGCGATATTTGCTATGGAGCGTCTGGGACAGATGCGTGAAGATATAGAAGCGCTCACCATTGCTGGCTTCCAAAGACTCCACCAGGATATCAATCCCTTCCTCATTGTCCCCCAGAAGCAAACCGCAGATTGGCACACCGTTCGAGCATCCGAACTCGCCCTCGACAGTCCAGATATGGGTCTTGCCCTGCCATTTTTCGAAAATGAACGGACCACTCGTGGAAAATCTGGTGGTCAGACTATAGCCCTCGCTGGCGCTATTCTTCTGCCCGACATAGAGCTCGCCATTCTCGCACGCCAAGACTGACGGAACATAGGAAAACGCCAAAAGGCAACCGGCCAATATCCTGGATTTCATGATGGAAAAGTCCTACTTCAATAAATTCATCGATCTTGTCCATCAGCGTAAAACGACAAACCCAATCCCGCAATGCAAAGAGTGAGGGCGAAAGGTCGCCCCCACTCACGTGCCCCACCACATTGATGAGTTTACGGCCTAGAAGCCTTCAACGACAATCTTGCCTTTGGCCTTGCCGGTTTCAATCAGACGGTGGGCCTCTCGCATGTTGCTGGCATTGATTGGTGAGAGCGTCTGCGACAGCGTTGTTCTGATCCGCCCGGCATCAATCTCATCCGCCACATAAGACAGAAGCTTGTGCTGCTCGATCATGTCCGGGGTCTGATGCATGGCGCGGGCAAACATGAATTCCCAATGCACACTTGCCGATTTCATCTTCATCCCGGCCATCGGCATGGGCAGATCGGTATCATCGATTGTCACGATGCCACCTTGCGGACGGATCAGCTCCACCGCTGCATCCCAATGGCGCATGTCATTGAAAATGGCGACATGGTCGACATGCGCAAAGCCTGCCGCACGGGTCTGGGCCACCATGTCTTCGCGGTGATTGATCACATGATCCGCGCCGAGGCTTTTCACCCAATCAATGGTCTCCTGGCGGGACGCTGTGGCAATGACGCTCAAGCCTGCCTGTTTGGCCAGCTGAATGCCAATGGAGCCAACCCCTCCGCCAGCACCGATGATCAGGATAGATTGCCCGGCATCGGCACCATCGCGATCAATGCCAAGACGATCAAAGAAGGCCTCATAAGCGGTGATGGTGGTCAAAGGCAGAGCGGCAGCCTCCGCATGGCTGAGGCTCTTTGGCTTGTGGCCGACAATGCGCTCATCCACCAGATGAAACTCGGCATTGGTGCCAGAACGGGTGATATCGCCTGCATAATAAACGTCATCGCCCGGCTTGAAGAGCGTGACATCCGCGCCAACCGCCTCGACCACACCAGAGGCATCATAACCAATGATGCGCGGGCTCTCTTCCACCTGATCCTTGGGAGAGCGAACCTTGACGTCGACAGGGTTCACGGCAATGGCTTTGACCGCGACCAGAATATCATGCCCTTCTGGCTTGGGCGTCTCGATTTCCAGATCAAGAAAGGAGGTCTCATCCTCAATCGGCAAATAATGGGTGAAGCCTACGGCTTTCATATTTCTTTCTCCTGGTTTTTAAATTCGACGGTGACAAAGAGCAGCTCGCTCTCACCGATATTGGTCAGGTCATGGACAAAAGCATTGCTCGGACCAAGGTCTGGAAAATCTGCGGTGTCGCCGACCCGATAGCGCACATCAAGAACATGCCCGTCATCCCGACGAGAGCGGGCCAACCCGTCCGTCAGCACGGTCCAGAAATAAGGCCGGGCATGGCGATGGGGCGGCAGGCTTTCACCCGGGGCCAGACGCAAATGCCAGATCCGCATGGCTTCTGTTTCCTTGACCAGCTCCGTGCCGATATGATCATCGGCATTGGCGATCTCCTGCGCGCTCAGCGGTCGCATCATGGCGCGGCCTCATAAGTGCTGTAGCCCTCTTCCGCGCCGCCAAACAAAGCATTGCCATCAAACTCAGCGAGCGGCAGATCTTCCTCAAAACGGCGTGGCAAATCCGGGTTGGCAATGAAAGGACGCCCAAAGGCAACGGCATCCACCAGCCCACGCTGCAAAAGCGCATTGGCCTTGTCCGGGCCATAGCCCCCGGCAACAATCAAGCAACCGGAATAGGCCTCGCGCAACTCCTTGCGAAACCAGTCTGGCGTCTCCGGCGCATCATCCCAATCGGCTTCGGCCAGATGGATATAGGCCAGATTGATCTTGTCCAGCTCCTTCGCAAGGCGCAAAATCGTCTGCGGTGCATTCGGATCATCCATGCCCCGCTGGGTGATGAAGGGCGAGAAGCGAATGCCCGTCCGATCCGCTCCCATTTCACCAGCGACAGCCTGCGCCACCTCGATGGCAAAGCGCAAACGCTTCTCGACCGAGCCACCATAGGCATCCTTGCGATGATTGGAGCTGGAGCGCAGGAATTCATCGATCAGATAGCCATTGGCGGCATGGATCTCGACACCATCAAAACCAGCTTCCCTGGCATTGGCAGCGGCCGTGCGATAATCCTCGATCACCCGAGCAATGTCGTCGCTCTCCAAGGCACGCGGCACCGGGCAGTCCACCATGCCGCCCTCACCACTTTTTGGGTCCACCACCCAGACGCTGGCATCAGGCGCAATGGCCGATGGTGCGACCGGCTTGCCATCTTCATGAAACATGGCGTGGCTCATCCGGCCCACATGCCAGAGCTGCAGCACAATGCGGCCCCCTTTTGCATGCACCGCATCGGTCACCAAACGCCAACCTGCAATCTGCTCCCTGGAATAGATGCCGGGCGTAAAGGAATAGCCTTTGCCTTCCGGCGTAATCTGTGTTGCCTCTGTGATGATCATGCCTGCGCTGACACGCTGGGCATAATAATGCGCCATCATGGCGTTCGGCACATCACCGGGCTGCGTGGAGCGCGAACGGGTCATTGGTGCCATCACCACCCGGTTGGGTAGATCCATCGCACCAATAGACTGTGGGGTAAAAAGCGGGGATGTCATGGAAAAGTCTTTCAGTTGATCAAAGCGCCACCATCGATGTCGATAACGGCACCGGTGACAAAGGGGGTATCAATTGCAAACAGATAGCCACGGGCGAGTTCTTCCGCAGAGCCGACCTTGCCCGCTGGCAAGGATCGGGCAGCCTTGTCCAACATGCTTGCCCTCGCCTCATCACCCATACCGGCATAGGCTTCGGTATCCGTCAGACCGGGACTGACAACATTGACCCGGATGGGAGCCAGCTCCTTGGCCAATATCTTGGCAACGGCCTCAATTCCGGCATTCATAGCTGTCTTCACATAGGTACCGGGCAGTGTTCGTCGTGACAGAAAACCAGAGGTCAAAGTGAGGGTGCCATGGGGGCGGATATGACGGGAGGCAGCCTTGGCAACCATGACCGAGCCCCAGAATTTGGTATCAAAAGCCTGTCTGGCGGCCTCCAGCGCAACCTCTGCAACCGCTCCGCCAGGTGCTGATGATCCAGCGGTGAGAACAACATGATCCACCGGTCCATGCTGCGCGAAATAAGCCTCAATAGCGGCTTCATCAGTAACATCCAGTCCGGTTGATCGGCTGGCAACCGCAACACTTCCTTCTCGCTCGGACAAGGCTGTTGCCACGGCTTTGCCAATACCGGACGTACCACCAATGACAATGCTTCTGGTTTGGGATGTGAAATTCATGGCAACAGCTCCTTTTCAAGAGACGGACAAATGGATGAGGTGACAAGCAGATAAAAGACGCAGGAAAGCGCTCTGATTGATCCTCAGATAGCACTTGCATAGATCTCGAATAATTGAGATATTTTCAAAATGATAATTCGGAAAAATCAAATAATTAGATATCCAAATGCTGATAGAAAATCTCAAATTGTTCCTGCGCATTGTCGAAAAGGGCGGCCTCGCCATTGCTGGACGGGAAATGGGCCTGTCGCCAGCCACAGTCACTGAGCGATTGGCCGCACTGGAAAACCATTATGGTGCTCGCTTGCTGACCCGCACCACCCGCTCCATCAGCTTGACCGATGAGGGGCAGGAGCTGGTTGCCGGTGCGAGGCGCATCCTTGCCGAGACCGAGGAAATCGAAGCCCGCATCAAGCTCGGTATGGAAAAGCTCTCAGGCACCATTCATCTCAGTGCACCGTTGGATCTGGGCCGCGCGCGCCTTGTACCGCTGCTCGATCTTTTCATGGAAAAGCACCCGCAAGTCTCCATCGATCTCAGCCTCAGCGATGGCTATGTTGATCTTGTCGGGCAGGGCCTCGATCTGGCTTTGCGATTTGGCGAGCTAGCCGACAGCACGATGAAATCTCGAAAACTCGGCTTCAACCGCCGTCTGGTTTGCGCGTCGCCAGACTATCTGAACCGCCATCGCGCACCAGACCATCCAGACGAACTCAGCCAGCATAATTGTCTCGTCATGCGCTTTGGGCAAACGACCGACCATGACTGGTCTTTCGAAATCGATGGCAAACGGCAAAATTACCGGGTGAGCGGCAATCGAATTGCCAATGACGGCGCACTGATCCGTCACTGGTGTCTTGCCGGGCACGGACTGGCGCTGAAATCCGAATGGGACATTGAGGAGGATCTCGCAAAAGGCTCCCTCATCTCTGTGCTGGATGACTTCTCTCCGCCCTTGAGCACCCTTCAGATGATCTATCCGGCTGGGGCCGTGCAGCCACGAAGAATTCGCGCTTTGATCGATTTCCTGGCCGTTGAGATGGCAAAGCAGCATGCAAATCTCATCGCCTGATCCCTTGATGCTCACCTGAGGAAAAAAAGCATTTGACCTCAAGCAAACTTCAGGAATTATGAAGAAAGCCAGACGACAAGAACGACACTTGGTGAAAGGCAAAAGCCCCATGAAACTGGATGCATATCTGCAAAGACTAGGATGGACCGGCACGCCAAAGGCGGATCGTGAGACGCTGACAAACCTGATCCACGCGCATCTGGCAAGCGTTCCCTTTGAAAATCTGAACCAGCAGATGGGCATCCCGGTTTCCATGGATCTGGATCAGATCTATGACAAGGTGGTGCATCAAAAACGGGGCGGATGGTGCTTTGAGCTGAACAGCCTGTTCGCCTGGGCTTTGATGGAAATCGGCTTCACTGTCACCAAACTATCCGCCCGTGTGGGTGAGACCAAACCCGACCCTGATATCCCGGGTAACCATCTTTTGTTGCAAATCGATTGCGAGGAACCCTTGCTGGTGGATGTCGGCTTTGGCGGCGGCATCTATGGCCCGGTTCCCCTGCGCCCTTGCACGCTGGACCATGCGCCTTACACCATTTGCATCTCTCAGGAAGAAGATGGCTATTGGAAATATTCGGAAAGTGCGGACGGTAATGAGGCAAGCTATTGGTTCAAACAAGAGCCGGTCGAAATCAGCCATTTTAAGCCGGAAAATCATCGCCTGCAGACGGACCCGAACGCCTCTTTCATGCGCACACTGACAGCACAAAGACGCCTCACCGACCACCACCTGGTGCTGCGCGGATTGGTCTTGAAGATAATCACCAAAACAGGAACCACCCAGCACACCCTCTCGGATCAGCAGGCCTTTGCAAACTGCCTGCGCAATGACTTTCATCTCGACATGCCGGACATCCTGAGTATCTGGCCAAAACTCAAACAACGCCATGAGGAATTGTTTGAAGGATAGCTTCCAACCCACTCTTTGAAATCTTCAAATCATCGCTCGATTGGGACATTTCATCAATGCAGGCTCCTCGTCGAACACGCTCACATTCCCCAATCTGTCTTACCATCTTTCCATCGCGATCTAAAAAATTGGCCTGTCGCCCTTGAATTATCCCTAACTAGGGATATATTGCAGATATGACACAACAAAATCACACCAGAGAAAACCAGACACTGGTGCTGGCCCTGTTACGCAGCCAGCAGCTGTTCATGCGTGCAATGGGATCGGTCTTCCGGTCGGCAGGCCTGACGGCATCCCAGTGGGACACATTGGAAACCCTCAGCAACAAGGGGGCATTGTCAATCAACGATCTGATGAGACTGACATTGTCCACGTCCGGAAATCTGGATGTTGTGGTGAAGAACCTGATGCAAGCTGGTCTCGTCGAGAAAACAGTCGACGAGAGAGACAGGCGAGCCCGGGTTCTGCGCCTCACCCAAGCTGGAAACCAGAAAGTGGCAGACTTCATGCCGGTCCATAACCGGGCACTGGAGCAGATATTCGGCGACCTTGGCTTGCAAAGCAAACGCGAGACCATCAGGACACTCAATCAGCTTCGCAAGAAACTGCCGCAACCAAAGAAAGATGCAACATGACAAACAAAACCTATCTGACTGCACATGGCGTCATCTATGCTTTTTTCGCCCTGGCGCTTTTCTTTGCGCCCGGCATCCTTTGGCCAAATTACGGCCTGCAACTGAATGATCAATATGCCGTTTTCCTATCCCAGCATAACTCGATCTTTCTGGGTGGCATCGGCATCATCAGCTTTCTGCATCGCAATGCTGACCATGGCAGCGAAACCGCCAAAATCATCCTGACCGGTCTGATGTGGACCAATATCCTGGGTGTGATCATCACGCTTTATGCAGCTTTGACAGGAATTTTCACCGGTTTTGGCTGGTCCGATCCCATCTTCTTCGCGCTGCTTGCCATTCTGAGTTTTGTGCAATTGCGCAAGAACAACGTTTGATCAATTCAAAGACACATATCAATTCCATTGAAGGAGACCCAATCATGAGCACCATGAAAATCTGGGACCTGCACATGACCTATGACGGCCCCATCACCGATGAATTCATGGCCGGAACAAAACAACTTGCCGAAAGCATTGCCGAAGAACCCGGCATCGTCTGGAAGATCTGGACAGCGGAAGAAGGAACCAATCATTTCGGCTCCACCTATCTTTTTCGCAGCCTCGCACATCTTGAAACCTATAAGGCAATGCATCAGAAACGGCTTCAGGATTTCGGCATCACGGTCACTACGGATCATGTCTTCGACATCATGGAAGATGTCAGCAAGATCAACAATGCCCCGCTTGCCGAATGCGCATGACCAAAGGGTCCTGAGCCACAGCTCAGGACCCATCTATCCATTGCAAAGCAGTTCCATCATCAAGAATGATCCCCAAAGACAAGGCAACTTGTCCAAACCCGATCACAGGCTGCCATAGACGGCAATCAGGTCGACCTGACTGCTGAAATCTGCGCTGTTATAGAAACAGACCAAGATACCCGCACAAAAAGCAGCCCATGTGACGGAGATAGCCTCCTGCACGGCCCTCTGCCCATACATCTTCCTTTCTTTTGCTGACTAGATCGTTGCTATAATCGCACTTTACATATCCGTGTTGGTGTTTATGCAATATACCGACAAGCCACATTATCGCACGGCTTACGGTGACGCGAAGAAAGCGGGGTATTTCAAATAATGGCTATCGTCCCGAATTATAAAAGATCGGCCCGTCTCACACCGCGCTATCAGCGCAATATTGAGGTCTCGGCCAGCGCCGAACATATGGGCGCAGCCATTGGCCGGGGGCTGAGCGGCCTTGGTCAGGGCATCGGCACAGCAGGCAAGGCCCTGCATGCAACAGCAAGACTGGACAATGCCAAGGCCCAGGCAAAAGAGCGCGAGCAGCAGGACCAGCAAGACCAGATGGCCGAGCGCGAAAGGCAAACCCGCGTCAAAAATCAGCTCAGCGAAAGCATGGAGAAAAACCGCGCCGATGTTGAGAAGATTGCACAAGGCCCTGATGCCTATGTTGATGATCCCGATCTGAAAGACTTCGGCTCTTCTGTCGATGATTTGCGCCGTGTGGAAGGCTTTCTGAAGACCGCGCCCAAGGACGAAGTCGCTAGCATCAGGCCGGGTATAGAGGCCATTCAGGTCAATGCCTCCAACCGTGCCAACCAGCTTTTGCAAGAGCAGACTGTGATGAAAGGCCAGCAGGCGGATCAGCGATATCTCGATAATTTTGTTCAAGAGGCTGTAACCGATCGCAATGATCCTGTTGCCGTGGAAAAATACCGGCTGGCAGGCCTTGCCAATATAAGCGCCAGCGCCGAGCGGGACGGACTGGATGAAGGTGAAGCTGCAGTCCTTGCCCATGCCTATTCTTCAAAGCTGGACAAGGATGTGGTGCTGGCAAAGCTGGAGGATGAACCGGCCCTTGCCCTTGAGGATTATGACCAGCTGCGCCCGCGCCTGATCGAGACGGACCGACGGGCGCTGGACCGGACCTTTTCCTTCGTTCGCAAGGAGGAAGAAGTCAAAAGCCAGATATCCGGTATTCTCTCCTTAAGGCGTCATGAAGCAAGTCTCTCAGTTTCCCGGCAAGCCTCCATGCCAAAGGGTGAGAATGATCAGCCATCAGGCATCTCTGTCCCCCTCACTTACCTCAATTTGGCCAGTCCAAGTGCCGACCGCAGGCTGGATCAGGAGCTGACACCGGCCTTTGCCACCAATCTCGATGCCCTGATGGAAGATGCGCCGCAGGATATCCGAGACGGGTTGGAGATCCTCCCTTATCAGGATCGCGCTTCCATCAAACCCGTCGGGGATCATGACTATTGGAGTGTGCAGCAAGGCCAGAACAAGGTCCTCATCCGCTATCAAGGGCAGAGCCTTTCCAAGGCACCCAGCAAAGTACAGGACTGGCTGGCGGACAAGGCCGCATCTTACGGCCTCTTCCTGCCGGTTGGCTCCACTGCTGCAGACAGTAAGTCACCAGAGGATCGCATTGCGGACGGCTTTGATAGAGTGCTTGTCGCCTCTCTCGACAGTCCATCCTCCCGCGCCCTTGGGCCATCTGCCAAGCAGAGGGAAGAAGCCATATCGGCCATCGACAATCCGGATCTTCAGGAAGCGGCCCGTGCAAACCTGCAGATCAATCTGGACCGGCAAAGCAAACAGGATAAGGCGGGGCAATTGAATGCCGCACGCGAGCTCTGGGCCGCCATTGATGACGGTAAGAGCCTTGACGATATACCGATCAGCATCCGCGTAGCAGCAGGCAGCGCCACCCTTGCTGATGCGACCGATTTTATCCGCACGCGTGAGGGCGGCAAGATCATCCGAACGGATGCAGTTACCCTGTCGGAACTCAACCGCATGATGGCGCTCAATCCCGATCGCTTCAGCGGGCAGGATCTTGATGCCTATCGCAACCAGATAAGCCGCAATGATCTCAAAGAGCTGAAACAACACCAGACTGCTCTTCTGCAACAGGACAGTCAGGCCCTGAAAAGAACCGAGATCTACAAAGCCACCTTCGAGCAGGCCGATCAGCTATTGCAGCAATTGGGCCGCTCCAGCACCGGCCCCGATGGGGAAAGTGACCCGGAAGCAGCCAGGCTGAACGCTCAGTTCTTCGTCAATCTCAAAGCCCGCATTGATTACGAATTGGACCGGAATGAAGGGCAAGGTCTGAATGTGATCCAGATACATGATCTGATCCAAAAACAACTCCAAACAGACTTCCCCGATCAGACCATGCAACTGCAAAGACTAGAGCAAGAAGCCCGACACAGATCTGCATCAACATCACTGGACAGAAACGGCTTCGGGATAGAAAGAGCAAAACGCATTCCGGAACAGGAAGATGGTCGTGTCAAGATAGCAGCACTACCACTTGCTGCTCCTCTCGTACTGGGCGGGAGTGCCAAAGGGGCAGCGATTGTATCCGGCGTACTAGGAAGTGCCGCTGCTCTTGGCGCATCTATGGAAAGCCTGATTTTCGGCTCCGACACATCTGCAAACAAACCCATTGATGAAGCAATTGATATCGACGGGTTTGGTCAGCTTCATGTGAGTGGAATATCAGGGTTCCGAAAGCGCACCTTGACAATTACTTCGCCGGGGGAATATCCGGTCACCTTGACAGGCGAGATAACTGGCAACCCCAACGCGGATCTTGCAGGCTCAGAATTCTCCATAACCGAAGGCACCATCGGCAATCGTGCCATGACATCAGATGACTTGCGCTTTTATGCTGATGTTTTGCGGGCAAACAAAGTCAAAACGGTCCTTAATGAGAGCAATGTCAATGGTGCGATAGGAACGCTAGGTAGCCAGAGTGAAGCAAGCGGCACTAACCACGCAACACTTCACAGCGATGAGCATGGCAGACACCACAACAACCCACCACCCGATCAGCGGATTGAGGGTGAGTTAGATCAAGGACCAGAAGATCCTAAAGATCCTGATGCCAAACTTCCAATCATAGTATATGACCTGAATTATGAGGAAACAAATAAGCACACCGGCATAAAAGCCTATGGAACGAGAACTCCACTTCTTCCGGAAACAGCCCAAAAGGTGTTGAACGAGTCGATATTACACGAAGGAAGGAGATATGGTTATCATGAGGGAACGGGTTTTATTTATCAATTCCATGATGATAATCATGGTGTATGGCATGGATTTCCAGTTCCTGGAAATAAGACACCTAATAAAGTACTGACTGAGATGCGAAGGCAGGGTCGATTTTCAAAAGCCAAATTTAACAAACTAAAAGGCGAAAGTAAAATCAAAGTGCCACATAATAAGCAGTGAGAAAAAATAGATGTATATTTTCAAATTTAATATTAAGCCAGCGATTGAGTTTGATCCCACGGGAGAACTGGGTCTAAATTTCTTGACCATAGGCCTTGCTCATAAAGAGACCAACGAGCAGATAGATATAGTCCGGACTGTTCTTGAAAATAAGGAAGAGCTGGATTGGTTTGAAAAAAATGAAGAGGCAATCCGAAATGAGAAGTGCCCGACCAAGGCTGAACGCACCTCTTCAGTTGCTGAAAGAATGCATGAAGCTTATGAAGCACTGGACGTCGATAGTTGGACGGAGGAAAAACTGGACGGAATGCTAGGAGAGCTGTATGAGTTTCGATCTCACCATGAGCTTTGGTTCGCGTTCCCCGGGCAGGATCTGCCAAATATATTCTTCGCTGCGAATGATAATGGCCATGAAATATCCTGTCATGATGATGATCTAACTTTCGCTTACAATGTGGACATAAGCAGCTTATTCGACGAAGCAAAGAGGGTTAAGAAGTTTGTCTAGAACGAGGCTGCCCCAACTTCGGGAAAACATGTTCTGACGACCGCGATCTGATTGACTGTAAACTTCATAATTCTCCTAAAACCGGACGGCCTGCGTTGTCCGGTTTTAGCGTTTTGGTCTCGCGCTAAGCTCATTCGCTTAGCTCTGGCGCGCCCTTTCTTGCGTGATTGGCTTCTGGCTTTGCATGCGCATCGATCACGAACTGGTCAAGGGCAGCTTTGATGCCCCGGAACCGGGCTTGCTGCAAAGCCTGATCCAAAAACAACTGGCAGCAGACCTGCAAGCCTTGCAGGACGTCAGCATCTCCGTCTCGACCAGTGACGCCGTCGCTGTTCCGATGCCGGAGGGCATTAAACTTCCCAGCATATCCGGGATTGGTGCTGCGGCCAAACGGGCAGGTCTGGCGATTGTTTCTGCACCAGCGGCCTTGCTAGCCGG